>JGI24891J29808_1000221_pt1 | contig 58769 bp, 70 predicted proteins | sample FreactcultuFSWF8_FD_29808 | JGI IMG/M metagenome (IMG submission 29808)
GTATTGGCAAGATCACCAATGTTACCTTGTAAGGTAGCATTTGTTGGTGCTACACTCACACCAATATTAACATTAGTAGAACCAGTAGCATCTGTTGTGCGAATAGCACCTACTTGACTACTATTTCCTACTAAGTTATAAGTTCCATTTGTAGATAATTGAACATCACCATTAATAATACCAAAATTATTAACAGATGCACCAGTTGTTGTTCCTAACTCAATAATTGCCAAGCCACTGTTACCAGTAATTGTGCCAGTTGCAAGGTTATTAATATTACTACCAGTCAATGCACTTACATAATCAACGCCAACATCACCTGTAATAGTTCCATTGTTATTGATAATTGCAGTATTGCCCATCAACACTCCTGGCATACTATTTGTGCCAGTTAGAGTTGTAGTAATAGAACCATCATTGTTTAGGATATTGTTTCCATAACCCATCATAACAATAGAATCACCATTAGTAGTTGTGATGCTGCCTGTTGATGTATTATTAATCGTTGCAGTGCCTGTGCTACCAGTTCCAGAGAATTGAACTACAATGCCCTGTGCTGCGCTGCTTCCGTTTGTAGCAGTTCCACTTGTATTAGCGTTAATTGTGCCACTGTTATTAACAGTAACGCTTGCAGTTGTAGAAGTTCCTTGCACTGATGATATACCAGTACCATTATTAGTAGTAATAGTGCCAGCATTAGTAATTGCAGTAGTAGACGCAGAAGTAGCAGAGATGCCCATATCTGTTCCACTAGTATTAATAGTTCCATTATTAGTGATACTGGTATCAGTTGACTGACCTAGCGTAGCAGTAACCGTAGTTCCAAGTGTATTAGTGCTTGTGGTTGCAGCAGGAGCGCCATTTGGACTAGATACACTCATTGAAGAGTTATAACCGCCAGCAGCGCCGTTTGTTGTGCCACCAGTTGCGCTTGGTCCGCCGCCATTTTGGTTAGCAACAAGACCTACTGTATTGCTGCCAGGTACGCCCTGATTATTAACAATACAAGCATTACTGCCGCCCCATGCACCTTGACATGCACCTAGTGCTGGACTTACAGACCAACCCTGAACATTGGTTCCATTATAAGGACCAAATTCTGGATTATAAACCATATTGCCACCGCCATTAAGAGTAAATGTTGGAGCACGATACCAAGGACCATAGTCACCTGCCCAATAACTTCCATCAATACCAGTCATTTTGACAACAGCATATGCCACATTAGCACAGCTTCCGCCACAATTGGTTGATGATACTGTTAAAGTTGTCCATGGCACAGATGGATCAGCTTGTGGATTGCCGCCCAATGCATTTGGATTAGGCAAATTGTTAGAATAATTTGAAGATACAGTAGATATTTGTTGTCCTTGCGCATTATAGAATGTGATACTAACATTTGCTGTATCACTTTGTCCTGCACGACCGCCGCCATTATGTGCTAGAACACTAAAAGTAAAAGTTCCACCTTGTTGCATAGTGCTATCAAAAACAACATCTTGTGAGATATTTGTGGTTACATAAGCAGTTGCAACGCTATTATAAACATTGTCGGCGCTTGCGCCAGAGGCCATAGTAAGACCTGCCATCACAGCGATGGCTGTAATAAATTTTTTAAACATAATTTTCCCTTGATTAATTGATCGATATTTTTATTGAAATTAAAAAGATTAATCGAATCGTTGAAAAACTATGCGATGATTGAATCGTTGAAAAACTATGTATAGTTGATAGTATGATATTTAGCCCAACATATATGACAAAGTATTCCAATAAATATTAGTCTAGTGGGGGATCAACAATGCTAGCAGATTTAAGCCTACCTGAATTAGCCGTTACTATGGCAGAATTAGCAAGCGCAGCCTATCAAGATGACAATAAAGCCATTTATGCTGCTCTTGGATTTACAAAATATAAATTTTTAGATAATGAAGGCGCACAAGGTCATGTTGCCGCAAGTGATAAAGAAGTTATCGTTGCTTGTCGTGGAACACAGCCTACACAGCCAAATGATTTACTTGCCGACCTTGATACTATTCCAAAGCGTCATGGCAAAGGATGGGTTCACGAAGGTTTTCGTCGTGAAGCAAGAAAAATTCTTGATGCAGTATTAGATTGGGCAGCGAAGAATAAGGGCAAAGATATATATGTTACTGGTCACAGTCTTGGTGCTGCAATGGCACTTTATATCACCCAAGAACTAGAATTTGCTGGGTATCAGCCAAAGAAACTTCTTTCGTTTGGACAGCCTCGTCTTGGTAATGCTGATTATGTTGCTGATATTAAAACAGAGCATTATCGCTTTGTAAACTGCAATGATATGGTCACACATGTACCACCACCAGTGCTGCTATTCAAGCATCATGGTCAGCTATGCTATATCAACTTCTATGGCAACATTCGTCCGTTAAGTCGTTGGCAGCGTTGGAAAGATATGCTTCGTGCTCGCAAACGCGCATGGAGTAAAGGTCAATTCTTTGATGGAATTTATGATCATGGAATGGATCACTATATTGAAAAACTGACCAATATTCGTGATACTAATCAGTCTATTAATTAATTTGCATCCTTATAAAACCAGTGGTGTCCTATCTTTTTAATAAACTTGAACTGTTTGTTCTTAAAAGGTTTATTATTAAAGTATAGAGCACCATCGGTTGGATCAATCATATAGGTTGAATATAATACCATCATTGCCATGCTGTAAAAATCTCCACGATTTTTATCTTGGTCAATGGGTTCAAACGGAAAGCAAATAAAAGTAAACTGACATTCGCCGCCACGTTTTTCATAAACAATTTTACATGGTGATTTGGGAAATTTGCCGCTTTCTAATCTATTGCGAATTACCCATGCAATAGCAACTTGTCCCGCATAGTCTTCGCCACCAGCCTCATTCTTGACGGCTTGTGCGACACACTCGCTTGGAGATTCAATATATACAGGTGGTTGGGGCTTTGGGGCTTTGGCTGCAACAGGATAACTCACCGTTGTAATAAGTGCCAAAGATAATAAAAATTTATTCATCGCCCTCAATAAAAAAGTGGGTGGTGGGATTCTGTTGCCAAGTTCCCACCGAACTCCGATCAAGCCGCTAGGCGAAGATCATATGCCATGTTGTCGTTTGCATTTACGATTTTTTGAACTATAAGGCATTCAACCCACTATCTACTTCAACCTTTTCAACGTCAATCGATCCCTTGCTGGCCCATCAAAGATACATCAAACCATAGTGCGAACCCCTCGACCTAACGAGGGGGTGGGACTCACACCCACTAATGTATCTTTGGTGGACCAGGAGGCACTCGAAGCCTCGTCTTGCCCGCCTATTAATTGCTATCAACGATAGTATATTATTTATAGCATAGGATTTTTATTATGTCAAGGTTTTATTTGTTATTTGTGGAGCAGAGATAAATAAATGTGGAGCAGAGTTATGGCAAAGATTTTATTAAATTGTAAAAATTGTGAAAAAAATTTTTCGTTAGACAAACGAGAACATGATAGGCATGTTAAAAAAGGAAGAGATTATTTTTTCTGTGGATTATCTTGTTCTACCTCTTTTAGAAATAAAAATCTATCACAAGAAACACGACAAGAAATTAGTAAGAAATTGAGTGATAAATGGAAAGATAACAAATATGGTATAGGAAATGCCAATAATAAGAAAGGTGATTTTACTTGGTTCCTGAACAGAGCAAGGCAAAGAAAGAAGGAAATGGATATTGATGAAGACCACTTGAAGTCTATATGGACTGGATTCTGTGCTATATCCAATGTTCCAATTGAAATGAAACATTACAAAAATAAAACATTCTTAACAACTGCTTCATTGGATAGAATAGATTCAAGTAAAGGTTATATAAAAGGCAATGTTCAATTTGTTGCGTATGGCATGAATCTTGCAAAAAATAACTTTACAGATGATGAATTAAAAAGTTTTATTACTTTAATAAGACAACATTAATAAGGGTTATTTTCGGGTAATTGTGGTTGTTTGCCCATCTGGTCCACTGCCACCCCAAGGAGCCGTAATATTACGATCCATAGAAGTATTAGAGACTTGCATCAACTGATTGAATACTGCACTAAATTTACTTAACAATCCGCCCAGACTAATGCTGCCTAATAGGGTTGAACCCAACGCATCAATATTAGATGGTGTAATGTGTGATAACATTTCTAATACACCATACACCATTTGATCTGTGCTAAATGGATTATCATACTTTGTTGTTCCAATGTCACCATAAAGCATTTTATTAAGAATACTCATCAGGGTTGCAACAAATGTATCATTATTAGTTAATACTAATCCCTTTTCATTTATTTCTGCAAATGGTATCTGTGTACGGTCTAGTCCAATAATATAAGCCTGATTGCCAACAACAATGATATTACTATCAACAGCTTGCTTCAACATATTCATGCCGATGTTTTGACGAACTTGTGGATTGGTACCATTCCATTGTAAATCATAATAGGTTTCATCGGCCTGTGCTGGCAACATCTTGCTTGGATCAAATCCAGCATCTATGAGAACAGTGTTGCGAGTATCAACATAGATATCTTGTGGAGTTTGTGGAATATATTGATCTGCAAGATTTTCAGGAACAATTGGTAAATTGCCAGTATATGCTGCAACATAAAAAGAACCAGGATCGCGATAATACTGACTATGTGGAAGTTTAAAGCGTTCTACATTAACGCCAAGTGGTTCTAGCGCAGCAGCATTGCGTCCCATACGCATTGCACCCTTAATGGCATCGCCATAAATGTTATCACTTGCAACTCGTTCTAAGTAGTCACCAATTTGTCCATAGTTATTTTGTTGACCATGATAAGGCAAGCTATCGGCAAATACATAAGCACTAACTGGATTATTGCTATTATATGGTTCAAATAAATTAACACCGAAGTTAGTAATATGATGATTTTCTTTTAAGATTTGTGCACAACTTGCAGCATGTGCTTGTTCACATGCTTGGATTGCTGCTTGAATGGCAGGATCAGTTATACCTTTTACTGCTTGAAGAGCAGTTTCAATCTGTGCAACTAATGCCAATACAGCACTATCTAATGTGGTATATGTAACGCCATTGATAACAATGCTATCAGCACTTGCAGGTTGTCCGCCACCGCCAGCATTACCAGGAACATGATAACCGCCTGTAAGAAGTTTTTGTAGTTGAACAACTAGCGCATTTACTGCTTGACCTTGTGTTGTATTCATCAAATCATTGTTTGCTGCAATGATAATTGGCAGCGTGTCATTGTGAACATAACCAGCGGGCGTTCCAATATAATCAGCCATTGTTAATTCGCCAATGCTGCCGCCGCCAAATCCCCAAGTTTGATAAAGTTTATCTACTGCGGGTTTATACATTGGTGTGCTCATTTGACTTAAATGATTCAAGTCAAGACCAGCATCTGTTTTGCTAATTGCTGTACCAATTTCTTGGAATGTTTTTGATTTTGTAATGCCGAGACTAATAAAATGCTGACCTAAATCTCTAAATGATTTGCTTGGGCTAGTCGCTGCCAAATCTGGACACATATGATTAAAATCGGTCAGTTGTCCTAAATTGCTCAACGGAACACTAATATTAAATTTGCTGCTAACAGCACCAAGTGCCGCAGGGTCAGTAATATTAGTTAAAATTTGATTTACTTTTGTATCATGTAGAGGATTATCAATACCAGCAATTGGAATATTGTTTAAAACAAGTTGCTGAGTTAATCCTGTTGCGCCACCAAGACCAGCCGCAACAATTTGATTGGCAACATTACTTGGTTGCTGTAAACGCAGCAGATTACTAGTTGAAAATGTTCCAAGATTTGATAGGTTACTTGCTGCTGCTGGCAGATTGCTAGTTAATGCACTCATACCAAAGCTAACAACGCCATTATTGTTTAAGAAATTTGCGCCAATGCCGCCTGGTGTATTTGCACCAAATGCAAGACCAGCAGCTTCTGCGGCAGCACCGACCACATTATTTGCAATGCCACTATACGCATTGGTTAATCCAATCTGCTGCATAAATGCACTAGTTCCACCATATGCGGCACTGCCAATCATATTGTTGGCAACATTGTTAATCATGCCATTTAACCCACCAGCCGCACCAAATTGTTGAATTGCATTAGGAAGATTTAATGGATTTTGTAGCACACCATTAAGTGGACCAATCAATCCACCAACAGCACCGTTAAGTGCTCCGCCCACAATATTAGTAAGACTGCTTGGTAAAACACCTGTAAGACTAGGAAGAATACCACTGCCAATAGAACTTAAAGCGCCCATTGCGCCACTGGTAAGCTGATTTAATGGACCAGTAATCTGACCCAATGCTCCCGCTAATCCGCCAGTAAGTGCGCCAGTTGCCGCAGATAATGCTCCGCTCATTGCACCAGTAATCCCAGTTGCGCCAAGTGCACCAGTTAACGCACCAAGTGCACCATTTAATCCTAACCCCAGTCCACTAAACAATCCAGCGCCTGCAATAGCACTTAAAATACCAAGACCAGCGCCAGCGCATCCTGCGCCAGTGCCAGTTGCTGCACCTTTTGCGTTCTTAGGTAAATTTGCACTTGGTCCACCTTTTGAAACTTGTCCATTATACGTACCATTAATCAGCGCGGCTTCATCAGCACGACGACCTGGATTTGAACTTAAACTACCAAGTTGATCAGACATTGCTTGACTGTCGCCGCTTTGAGCAGCAGCAACAGGATCAGCTAAACATGAACTATTAGGACCATAATTATAAGCGGCATCAACATAAGCTGCTTGCTGCTCAGGAGTCATATTATCCCATGCTGGTTCACCAATGCGATTGGCAATTCCAGCAGCATAAGTGTTATTCACTGATGTTTGTAAAAGACCTTGTGCATCACTTTGACTTATGGTATCGCCAGGTTGAACAGGAGTTCCGTCAGCATAATAGTGATTGCCATAGCCAATAGCATAACCATTGACATCATAATATGCAGTTCCTTGGAAACCTTCGTGACTTGCGATAAAGCTTGTGGTAAGTGTAGGGTCTTTAAGCGTTGGCATTGTTAACTCACATTTGTTTTATGGAATGTTGGTGGTGTCCATGCGACACCATTTGGATAATATGTATCTGCAAGAGCGTTCAACAAACCTGGTATTGAAATAGGAGCACCAGTTGATACTAATTTTTTGAGAGCAATAGGTTGTGGTCGTAAACTATCATTTTGATTAATTGCTAAATTAGTGTCAGGATTATCTTGAAGTTGTTTTAATGGACTATTCGCACTGAAATACTGAAAAGCAGTTTTGTAATCATCAGTAACTCGTGGAATAGCATTGCCACCAACAAATTTTGTTGCAGAATCAGCAGCAGTCGGCGGTATTAAATCTACTGGCGGAATATAAAGTTGCGGAGGAGTATTTAATACAGCAAATTTTAATTCGCCACCGTTGTGCAAACCATCATGCACATAACTTAAATCTGTTCCAAGTGCACTTTGATTTGTATCAAAATCTTGAATTATATAATCTGCAAATGCTGCACGAATTGAACTTCCAATAGAATAATAAGTGTTGGCATTAGCAAGATTACCAGTTCTTGTATAGATACTTGCTGGCAAATTAACTAAGACACCAGTTACGCTATCTTGAATTGGTGGATGATAGTTATTAACTATACTAACATTTGCAAGTAATCCGCTGCGAACCCAATTGAATAATTGAGTATTGATTAATGATAAACCAGCAAAAAGATTAGGTTCATTAAATGCTTTTCCACTGCCAAAGATACTTGTAGCAAAAGTTACTGGTGTTGTATAATATTGTAAGTTTGCAATGTTAGCTTGTGCGTTTGCATTAATATAAACACTAGTATCGCTTGTAACTAATTCAACTGTTCCAACATATGAGTTTGGACCAATACCAGAATTTGCAACCCAAAGTTGTTTACCATAACTTAAATCTGTTGTAAATTTTGTGCCAATGCCTGTTACTGTTTTGCTATAAATGTTACTGGTAATATTGCCAGTAGTATAATAAGTGTATGTATAAGCATTTGGCGTTACTGCACGATAATGAAAACTTGTGTTAGATAATGCTAAATTTGCATTAGCACTTAGTAATAAACTTGTATTACTAAACACATAACTTACATATCCTACAAAGACATTGCCGACATTACCAATTACTGAACCAGGTTTTAGTTGGGTAACAAAACTAGTTCCACTACCAAACACATTGGCGTTGCCAGTAAATGAAGTGATTGTTCCTGTTCCATTAGCATAATTTCCTAACGCCATTAGATCGGACCTATCAAAACATCGCTTTCATGCGGAATAGCATTGTGACCCAATGCTTCAAAAACTCCAAGATAACCAAGCGGTCTACCGCCTACGATGATACTTGGAGCACCTGTAATAATAGGATTTGGTGGATGCGGCGTTGGTCCAAAACCTGGATGAGATGTATACATATCACCGATACGAGCGGCGGGTCTACCGTTAATAATAACGGTATAATCGCCCATAAAGTTAATACCGCCGCCTGTATTAAAATTTCCTATCTTGGTTGGAATTGGCATTGATTATCCTTTAAGCAGTTGCCAGTGTCAGTCCTGTCGTCTTGGCAAGATACTGAGTAGCAATATCACTTTCTGTTTTGCCAGAGAGCGCAATTGCTCTTTTATTTAACACTACTGGATCAGCGGGTGCAACACTAAAAATTGCAGGTGCTAATCCAAACCCACCTTGTGGGGTAGAAATCATAACCAATGGCTTTAATAGAGTATAGGTAGTTGCGTTTTCTTCACTTACGCGACTAATGATTTCTTCGCCAGTGACAGTCTTAAATGTGTATACGGTATTCTTATCGGTTTTAGAGATTAACATTTTTTCTTTCCTGTAATTCGTTGAGTGACAGTTTACTTAGACCTGTATAACCACCTTCTACTAAAAGTTTGTTATTGTAATAAATCTGTGGCACAGTCTTATGTCCTTCGGCTACTAACCAATCACGGACACCTTCATCGTTGATATCAACTTCTGTATATTCTTCGCCCCAACTTTTTAGTAGGTGCTTTGCTCCATCGCAATATGGGCAGTTATCTTTCGTATATAGTGTAATCATTTATCTTCCTTTGTATCTTTTTCCGTAACTCGTTTTCGCAAATCACTCGTGCTAAAACGATGCTCTCTGCGATTAAAATATAATTCAATACCACGCTTCTTGCAAATATCACGACCTGTAAAATCTTTATCACGATATTCTTCACCAAGAATACGAACATTGATTGGATACATTGCTAGAATATCTTCTAAATCTGCTTCTGTCACATATGGAATAACTTCGTCCACATAGCGAACTGCTGCTAGTTGTGCTTGGCGCTCAACAACAGTTTGCACAGGTTTATTCTTGGTAGGACGATCTATGGTTGGATCAACTTGTAATCCACAGATTAGATAATCGCAATGATCTTTGGCTTCTCGCAACATAGCAACATGTCCAGCATGAAGTAAATCAAACGCCGATGCGGTGAAACCAATCCTCATAGGCTAAAACCCTTGAATGTATCGTTAGATACATCTTGCTTTGTTCCACCCTGAATGTAAGATGAAATTTCAGTTTCCTGCGGTGCTACCTGAACTTCTGCGCCAGCAATCCACTTTTGTGTCCAAGGCAGCGGATTATTCTTAGTAGGATATGGCTGACCAAGACCAACTGCTTGCATACGCTTGTTAGCAATAAACTCAACATATTCGGCAAGCAACTGATAGTTCAAACCAATCATAGAACCATCTTTGAATAGATATTCTGCCCATGCTTTTTCTTGCTTGACTGCATCATCAAACAACTTGATAGCATCTTCGCGGCACTCTGCTTCAATCTTTTCAAATGCTGGGTCATCTTTGGGAAGAAGTTTAAGAAGTGTCTGTGTGCCAGCAAGATGTAGATTTTCATCACGAGCAATCAACTTAATAATCTTTGCATTGCCTTCCATTTTCTTCAATTCAGCAAATGCCCACGAGCAAGCAAATGACACATAGAAGCGAACACCTTCAAGAATGTTTACGCTCATAAGTGCAAGCCAAAGTGCCTTCTTGTGTTCATATAGAGCAAATCCAGGATGTTCCTTATCTGCATAAAAATTGTTCATTTCAATTAACTTGTCATAAAGTGCAGTAATATCGCCAGCACAATCAACAATTTCTTGAATATCCATCAATTCATCAAAGATTTTACTTGGATTAGCATACACATTACGGATAATATGAGTATATGAACGAGAGTGAATAGTTTCACTGAATGTCCAAGTAGTAATCCAAGTTTCCAATTCAGGCAGTGAACAGATTGGGCCAAATGCCACTGCTGGCGCACGACCTTGCACAGAATCAAGAAGAATCTGTCGCTTTAAATTGCTTGTAAAGATATGTTGTTCATTTTCCGTTAGGTCTTTGAAGTCCTTGGCATCACGAAGAATATCAACTTCTTCTGGTCGCCAAAAGAATCCTAACTGCTTATCAGTTAGTTTATCAAATTGCTTATATTTTAGTGTATCATATCGTTGGATACTTACACCGCCGTTTGGGTCTAGAAATGCTAGCGACTTTGTGTGATCGCTCTTGTCATTTGCGTTGAATACTGTGCTCATCTTTTACCTCTTTATGAATTATAACAAAATAGTGACTGTTGCACAAATTAAATTGTGCAACTTTCACAGTTTTCCTGATCATCAAGAGCAGCAAATGCAGCAGCCAATGGTTGTTCCTGAGATAACTTAGAAACATCAATTTCACCCTGACCATCATTAGTATTAAAATAATACAAGGTCTTGATGCCATACTTGTAACATAAAAGAATGTGTCCAAGCATCTCACTCATTGGAATCTTTTCATCTTCATAGTGAGCAGGATTATATGAAGTATTAGTTGAGATGCTTTGGTCAATATACTTCTGTAGAACAGCAACTAATTTCAAATAACCTTCTGGTGATTTTTGATCCCATAGAAGTTCATACTTGTTCTTTAACTTGCGGAACTCTGGAACAACTTGCTTTAGAACGCCATGCTTGCTTTGCTTAACAGAAATAAGTGAACGAGGCGGTTCAATGCCGTTTGTAGCATTGGCAATCTGTGCCGATGTTTCTGCTGGCATAAGTGCCATAAGAGTACTATTGCGGATACCATGTTCTTTTAAACTTTCACGAAGTGATGCCCAATCCATGCGCTCCACATGTGGAACAAGTTCATCAACTTCCTTTTTATATGTATCAATAGGCAGAACACCATAACCATACTTGGTTTCATTGCTTTTTGGTGCAGCACCCTTTTCAATAGCAAGTTGATTACTTGCCTTAATGAGATAGTAACTCCATGCTTCTGCATACTCATCAACGAGTGCAAGAGCACGAGGATCACTATAACTCATATCATTCTTTGCAAGGAAGTAAGCAAAGTTAATGATACCAACGCCAAGTGGACGACGATTCATTGTGCTTAACTGTGCTGCAATGACTGGATAGTTTTGATAGTCAAGTAGCGCATCAAGCCCACGAACAGCTAGGTCACACATCTTTTCAAAGTCTTTTGGTTCTTTAACATTGCCCCAATTGATTGCAGAAAGTGTGCAGAGTGAGATTTCACCTTCTTCATCAAAGATATGTTCAAGTGGTTTCGTAGGTAGTGCAATTTCTGCACACAGATTGCTCTGCTTAATTGGTGCAACACTTTCAATAAACGCACCATGACTGTTAGCATGGTCAACATTCATAAGATAGATACGACCAGTGTTCTTGCGTTCTTCCATGAACTGTGAGAATAGGTCAATTGCTTTATAGGTTTTCTTGCGAATTTTTGGATTCTTTTCTGCCTTTTCATACAGTTCCTTGAACTTATCTTGGTCAGCAAAGAAAGCATCATACAAACCTGGCACATCGCTTGGCGAGAAACAAGTAATGTCTCCGCCGCTTAGTAGACGCTCATACATAAGTTTGTTAAACTGAACACCATAATCCATCTGGCGAATACGGTTATCTTCTGTTCCCTTATTGTTTTTAAGAACTAACAAATCTTCTACTTCATAATGCCATAGCGGATAATAAAGAGTAGCAGCACCATTGCGAACGCCACCCTGTGAACAACTACGCACAGCACTCTGGAATAGCTTATAGAATGGAATTAAGCCTGTGTGAGAGGCATCGCCCTTGCGAATGGCACTACCAATAGCACGAATAGAACCAGCCCCAATTCCTATACCTGCCTTCTGACTTACATACTTGCCAATTGCTGTAGCTGTAGCATAGATAGAGTCTAAACTGTCACCAGTTTCAATCAACACGCACGAAGAGAACTGACGCTGTGGAGTGCGAAGACCTGCCATAATCGGAGTTGGAAGAGAAATATCATGCTTAGAAATAGCATCATAATAATCACGAACATACTTCAAACGAGTTTCTTGTGGATACTTGGCAAATAAGGTTGCGGCAATAAGAGCATAGGCAACCTGTGGCGTTTCCATAATCTGTCCAGTAACACGATTCTGAACCAAATACTTTCCACGAAGTTGTTCCATAGCAACATAGGTAAGAGTAGCATCACGGTCATGGTCCACAAATTTCTCAATCTGCGCCCATTCGTCAACAGTATAATCTGTGAGCAAAGCAGGATCATAAAAACCGCTTTCAACATTTTTGTTAATGATGTCAATCAATGGAAGTGGCTTATAATCATCATACACTTCTTTACGAAGATGATAGTTTACAAGACGACCAGCAACATATTGATAATTTGGTGCTTCCTCACTGATAAGATCAGCAGCAGCCTTAATTAAAGTTTCCTGAACTTCGGTGGTTTTGATATTATTATAAAATTGAATTTGACTTCTAATTTCTAATTCACTGGCACTTACGCCACTTATATTTTCTGTTGCCCAGAATACGACTTTATGTAATTTCTCAATATCTAATGGTTCCTTGCGACCATCACGCTTTGTAACATTGATTGCCATTCTTTTCTCTTTCAAATTGGTAAATTTTTGTGGTTTATGCGATTAATTAATTCTGCCGAAGAACTAATCGTGAGGTTATTTACAACCTGTCCTTCTTCATAATTGAGCGTATATAATCCGCCTTCGCATCTGACTAAATTAAGATATTCATGTTTTTTTCTATCTCTATAAACTTCAATAGTCATTGTATCACGAAATGGATAAGAAGTATAATATAAAGTATAATATATTCCTAATGCTCGTGCAGAATCGCAATAAATTCCATCATTAATTAATGTCCACGGATCAGGCCAAAACCTGTGATCATCAAATTCTAGATATGAGTCTATAACAGGACATTTGGCCCATGCTTCCGCAACAGCACTGACATGATTTTCAGTTAAGCTTTTGCGGAAGGTGCGCCATTTAAGAATATTGTCAATAGATTGTTTAGTAAACCAATTAGATGAGTTCGTAGTACCTGATAGCATAATTGAGAAGACCTGATCCGTTTCCATCTGATGTATAAGTTATGTCAGTTCCATTATAACCGAATGTTATACCAACATCACCAGATTGAGCGTAGTCATCATCTATACTATAAATTCCACCACTTGTCAAACTTAATTTTACTGTTCCAGTTCTTATTTGACTATTTCTTTGAACACCATAGTCCATAAGAATAACAGTATTACCAGCAAATCCATCATAGGTGCTATTAATTACAGCAGTTGTGCTTGCAGTAATACTAGTGCTACGACCGCTATATTGTTGCAGCGTTCCATTACGAATATAGTTTCCATATACCCATTCAACTGTACCAACGGTTTCAGTTGCAACATCATAGTCAGTTCTATCAAAATTATCACCGATGCTGGCACAGCCAATAGCGGTGCTTGCCCAGTAAATTACTTCAACTTGTGGATTTGCGATACCAGCATTATGATCGCCAACATCTTGGTAGTAATTATTGATACTAACAAAGTTTGTGCAATTAGTTGCATAAATGCCATTGGCATAAACCAAGTTCATTGAACTATTGCTAAGAGTAAGTCCTTTTGCACTTGTGCCAACTAGATAAAATCCATAATAAAGATTTTGGAATGTATTGCTATCAAATAAACAATTGCTTGTATAATTTCCGATTGGAACATATATGCCAGCATTAAATCCGTCAAATAAGCAATCTACAACATTAACATCACTTGCAAATGTTAGAGTTTTACCTAACAATTTAATGCCAGCGGTAATGCTGCCATTGTTAGCATCTGTTGCTGAACTTACAGAAGCAAATGGTCCCTTAAATCGCACATTGTCAAGAGTAATACGACTTGTGCTATCAATTATAATACCATCATTAAGGCTTTGTAGCGTCATATCACTAATAGTAATATCAGTTGGCAAGCTTGCGCCATTTAAACCAATTTGATTTTGAATCTGTTGTAAATTATCAGCAGTATACATTACCCAAGTAGTATATGGATAGATATAAGGATTTGCTATTTGAGTAATTTGTGTGTTATATGTTCCTTCACCACGCAATCTTGCATGACTTGGAACATTAACACTGCCACTTACAATATAATTTCCAGCAGGAAAATAAAGTATCTTATGAGATGCAAAGCTGTTAACACGGCAATATATTTCATACATCGCACGATTGATAGCTTCTGTATCATCAGTTACGCCGTCGCCTTTTGCACCAAAATCTTTAACACTAACAAAATCATCTAGTTTCTGCTGTATGGTGCGCTGAGTAGTTGTTCCACCAAAACTATAACTTTGGCTTGTCCATGTAGTTCCGTTTGCACTATAAGAAATTTGTCCATTAGCACCAACAGCATAATATTTTCCGTTAAGATAACCCATGCCATCAGATGTATAATTTAAAGATGCACTACTTTTTTGCCAATATTTGAATTGATTGGTAGAATAATAAAGATAACCATATCCTCCACCCATAACATTATATGAGCCGTTTGTGGCAACATCATTAAGGTCTGGATAAAGAAGATTAGGCCCATAATAAACAGTCAATGCTGAATATGTTGAATCATCTTGACTTGTTAGATATGTTAGCGCATTATCACCAACAACAAAGAAATATGTTCCAACAAAAGTAACACTAGTAAAATCGCTGAGTGTATTTGTTGCCTTTGTAAACCAAGTTGTGCCATTTGTGCTAATCGCAAGAACGCCATGATCGCCAACTATCATCCATATACTAGTAGGACTTCCACCAGGCGGTGTAAATGTCAAGTACAGAATATTGTTAAGGTCGCTTAATGCTACTGTATTGTTACTTGGATCAGTTGCAGAGTTATTAATTGCACTAGTCCATGTCGCAAATGATGAAGCATTTGTACTGCTAATACCAATACCACTGGTTCCAACTGCAATAGCTTTGTATGTTCCACCACCTAAATTTGCAACAGTAACATCGCGCAATTCAGAAGTTGTTCCACTACTTTGTGAAGTCCAAGCAGTTGCATTTGGACTAGTAACCACTGTTCCAGTTGTTCCAACTGCAATCCAAGTTGTGCCAGCACCTTTAACAACAGCTTTTAGATTATTAGATGTTCCACTAGTCTGAGAAGTAAATGTCGTTCCATTTGTGCTAGTTAAGATAACGCCACTATCGCCAATTACTACCCAAGTAGTGCCATCAAAGTATATGCCATTTAGTCCAGTTGTCACACCGCTCGTGCGCAAGGTCCATGCAGTTCCATTACCACTTGTATAAATTCCACCACTACCAGTTAATGCAGTAAACAATCCAGCGCCATTATGATAAATGTATGTAAAGTTTTGGATACCGCTGCCAATAGTTGTAAGATATGTTAATGTATTTGCAGTGACACTATTCTTATAAACATCGCCCCAACTAGTAATAGCATACACATTGGTGCCATCGTTAGTAACAGCAGTAAATGCATCAACAAGACCACGATACCAAGTAGTGCCATCACTACTATAAAATACTTTATTATTTGCGCCAGTTGCAACAAAGCTGCTAGAACTATCAACAAGATATCTAACATTTAATAAATCTTGGAATGTAATTGTTTGATGTGACCAAGTAACTGCATCGCTACTGGTAACTACAATACCATTATGTCCAACTGCAACATACTTGCTGTTGCCATATGCAATACCATTAAGACTTACACTAACGCCACTGCTTTGTGCAGTCCATGTAACTCCATTAGGACTTGTATAAATTCCACCAAGAAGCGTTACTGCAACAAATTGTGAATTAGCATAAACAATGGCATTAATATTAGTATAAGATACGGCTCCACTTGGTTTCCATACGATACCATCGGTAGAATATATAACGGTGCCATTTGCACCAACTGCAACAAAAGTGCTGCCGCCATATGCAATATCAATAAGATTGTTAGTTGTTCCGCTTATTGTAGATGTCCAAGTTGCTCCATCGCTACTTGTTAAAATATTTCCACTACCGCCAACTGCCACATAAAGTGTGCCATTGTATGCAATGGCATTGAACTGTGCTTTTGCGTTACCAGTTTGTGGATTATAACCAGCGTCACTATTTTTAAAATTATAAAGATTGGCTAGGTTTAAAATATCACTATACTGAGTAAGAATTTCAGTATTACCAGCTTGCGGCGCACCGTCTGTAACAAGACCATTGCCGATAAAAAGACGGCGTTGGTCTACTACATAACCTAGTTCTGCCTTAGCTAATTGGGGTAGATTCTCTAATAATCCGCTACGATGTTGTATACGGCTGATTTGAACGATTGACATGCATATCTCTCACTATTAGAGATATTTATGAGTTCTCTACATAGAACTGCCAAACTCTATCCCACCATGCTTCTGTCCAGTGATCAAATTCGTCGCCATTGATAATCCATCGCTGTGGTTCACATTCCTTTGAACACATAAGGATAACAATTTGGGAAATATCAGTACCAAATACTTTATTATGAGCAGAGGCATATGCTGCACCTTGAATGAAATAATCATGAATCCATTCAGTTTTCTTTGGTTTATTGGTTTGTTTATAATCTATGATAGATGGTTTGCCGTTATAAACTCCAACAAGATCAGTAGTGCCAGCATACAGTTCAGGATAATATAATCCTGTTTCCATTCCCCAATATTCTTGCAACTGTCCTTTAAGATATTGTTCAATAATAATATCTGCCATCTTTGCTGGCTGTTGGTGAACAAGATTGCCACCTGTTTTCAATTCACCAAATTCAAGCCAGTTTTCTAGCTGTTTGTGCATAGAAGTGCCACGACCAGCAGCCTCTGTGGTAATAGCTTGTGCTTTTTGCACACCTACACGCTTGCGCCATTCATGCAGTGCCTGAACTTTTTCTTTTGATTTAGTTTTATCTAAGATTGTAGTAACACTAGCAACTACTCCGCCATCTGGCGTTTGATAGCGACGACCAACTTCTGTTTCTTTGCGTGAAATTTTCTTATAATCATAAAGCGGATTGTGCACTACATATGAATTTGTCATATTATGATATTATCATAATTTTTTCAGTTGTCAAGATATTTTTTAATCCCAGCGCAGTCCACGCTGGTCATATTTTTGACGAAGGTGTGCTGTGATAATATTCAACAGTTCACGGTCAACTACTGGGTCAAGTAAGATAATTTCACCGTGTGCAGTTTGTTTGAACTGACGAGCACCAATATCCAATCCAAACTGACTAGGGTCATAGTTAAGTAACCATTCTAAAAATGGAACAATCTTGCTATTTGGATGTTTTTTCTCGTAATATCTAGCAGCATCTTGTAATCTACTAGGATAATCTCTGGCATATTTGCCAGTAGAATAGTTCAAGTTGAATATACGAACTGTGCTAGCAAATTCTTTAACTTCTTTTGCAATGATGCTACGATTTTGTGAACTAAGTGGATATAGTCGCGGCATTTCTATAAGATATAGCGGAATGTCACGCATACCATTAATATGATGTGTGCGAACTGGATTTATCATCTCACTATGGCTAACCATATGCAACCCATGATTCAACCAATCCATCTTTATTGAATCACGAGTGAAAATATAAACAGTGTTTTCATCTTTGGCAAATGCAAGTGTAGTTGCGCCTCGCCCAAGAAATGGTAGCTTTCTAAATTTAGGTGGAATTTCGTCTAATCTAACAGCACTGCCAATGACATTGGCTTCATCAACAACTTTAGTCATTACCAAGAAATTTGCCAGTTAATATGTTGACCATCGGCAGAAACTCGGCTAATGGTATAACCCAATCTAGCAAAGTTATCTAATACAGATTGCATTGAACCACTTGCCAAAACATTAGATACGCTCGTTTGCCATGCATTATAATAATTAGGATCAAGAGTCATTGGAGTTCCAACAACAACATTTCCATTAAGAGGAGTATTAGTACTGCGTGTTACTGTAACATTCACACCACCAGAATTAACCGCACTAAGAATATTAAGATTTAATAAAGCAATTTCAGTTTCAACTGTTGAACTGTCTATACTTGCGATTCTGGCATTGGTTGCTGTAAACATGTGTAACTCCGTAATTATTTATCGGCTTGGGGATTTGCAAATTGCAACATTATTTTTTGACTTGCGGGATCATTTAACAATGACGCTAAACCTGGATGCAACGGACTAGGCCAATCGCCATAATCAACCCATGCAAATCCTTGTGATTCCCAATTCAGTTGTGGAGTAAATTCTGTTTCTACTACCGCTAGGAAGTTGCTGTAACGGAATCCACTTGGGTGAGTGAATACAAACATTGGAATAAGATTGAAATTGCCATTCCAACCTGCTTCTTCACGAACTTCACGAGCAGCAGCAGTCTTTGGGTCTTCGCCCTCATCAATTGCTCCGCCCCATGTTCCCCATGTATTAGGTTGTTCTACGGCGGCGCTGCGATGAGCAATACAAAACTTGCCACTATCTTTGGCTACGAAGATGCATCCTGCGCCTTGTCTGCCCCAGAAACCTGTTTGTTGTAGGGCTGCACGATGTTCGGCATCGTTATCTTCTGAGACTTTTTTTTTATTAGTTTTTACTTTGAATGTTTTACCGCCAACGGTAAACTCACTATGACCAGCTTCACGAGCAGCAGCAAGTGCACCAGTAAATTGATTGCCTTCATCAAGGCTTAATTCTGTATCTGTTGCTTCTGTGCCAGCTTTATATAATTTTTCTATATCGCCTTCATTGCGCAACAACTTAAATGCAAGATTATCAACGCCATATTCGCCATCTTTATCAAGACCACTTTGACGCATATTCTTAATCTTTTTCTTTAATCGTTCAATGGTTTCACGATCACCGCTATCTACCGCTTGGTCAATTTCGTTGTGAAGATATTCAAACTTATCTTCAATGTTAGATGTATCTGGCTGAGCAGTAATTTTCTTTGGAAACTTTATCCAGTTATCATTATAAACGCTGTATATGCCATTAGAGATATGTTTTTCATCACTATTCTGTACATACACTTCAACTGCATGCCCAAATATAGTAATATCATGCTGATCATTAAATGCACTTTTCTTAGCAAGAAACATTTCTCTAATATCTACTTCACATGGTCCGTTAACATCTGCAATCAAATGCAAGTCAATGTCACTGACAGGAGTATAATTAAATGAAGCATTACTGCCACTAACTGTGATATCAGTTAGTTTAATATCATCTACATTAATAAATTTAAGAAATTCTCTGGCAATCTTGAAAAGCGCAAGTCGCACTTCTGGTTTTAAACGATTATTCTCCCACAACTGTGGGTTTAGTTTATCATGAAATTTTGTTAGTTGTTCAAGATCACCAATACGCATAAGGTATTTAGATTAAAAACGCGCTGCTCGTGAAGCCATTTTGTCAACGGTGGCTCGTTCTGGATTAGCGCCACCTGCAACATCAACTTCTGGTTCTGGTTCAGCACCACCCATGCCCATACCTGGTTCAGCGCCAAGTGGTGCGTTCATATCAGGCTGTTCTTCACCTGCGGCTGGTTCTTCCATACCCATGCCAGCATCTTCTTCTTCTGGCTCATCACTCTTACCAATAGTCAATGAATCTTCATCGTAATCGCCAATGAGTTCATCTAGTGCAGGATAATCTTTTTTAATACTATCCAATGTTCGCCAATCAAATGGATAACCAGCGTTATTCATAAGATTGGTAACATTATTCATTGGAATTTTAGTGCCATCTCTTGTCTTACTTTGCAGATACTGCAAAATTGTCATCAAGGTTCCTACTTGACTGCGAACAAAATCTGGAGCAACTTCTAAGAGTTTCATATTATGCTCGTCTACCGCGACCTAATTCAGCAGGACCACCAACGGCACTGTCAGCAGTTGCTAAGTCCGCCTGATCTCCACGAGGAGGTGTTGGGGCTTCGCCACCAACTGGTGCGTTCATATCTGGAGTTGCAGACATATCAACGCCACCAGCTTCTGGGGATGGTTCGCCCATGCCTTGCTGACTATAAACTCCACGACTTGCATTGTCAAGAGTATCACGCGCACTGTTTGCTGCATCAAGAAGACCTTGAAGAACTTGTCTGGTTGAATCATTAAATGAATTTGCTTGTTCCATACCAATCTCGTCCTTCATAGCACTAACGAGTGCTGGAAGCTGTTCATTCTGCATATCGCTGATCTTTTCTACGATATCCTGAACTGTATCAGCAAGGTCACGAGCGGCCATAGTAACACGAGCCTGTTCAATTTCACCTTCTGTCAATGCTGGTGGAAGATTGATGCTTTCGTTCTTTGCCATCTTTGTGGCAGTAGCATACATAACTTCCTGACCACGCTTGCCATAACGCTTTTCAAAGTCACCTTTCTTGCCTTTAAGAGCCTTTGCATAATGCTCACGCTTTTTAAGTTCAGTAGGTGATAATTCACGCTCACTAAGATTCTGTGTGCAGTAATCAGTGATTGCTTGCATTTTTTCTGCAATAATTTTACGTCCATGTGCCATTTCATTTTTCCATGTTTCTAGGACTTTGGTGACCATAACCGCTTCCATGTACTGTGGATTACGCTCAGCATGATGTACTTGTGAACTCTTGCGAATATTAGAAAGTTTATTGTGCATAGTTGCTAACATTTGACTAGCACTGCCTTCTGTGAGACCATTTAGATTAAGCTGCCACTTATATACTTTTGCCAACTGTTGGTTAAGTTCACTGGCAGATAGATTATTAAATTCTTTTACAAACATCATGATGTCCTTGTTTAAGTTATTTATTGCAAAGAGAGACTTTTTTCTAATTCTCTTAATTGTTGATCCAATAAACTAAGGTCATTCTCTGTTCTACTAAGTCTACTATATAAAACTGGATTATCAGATTTTTTAAGTCTAATTGTAAAGTTATTTTTATCTTCTAAAAAAACATCAAGTTGACGATCAATGCCATGCATCTGATTACTGTCTTGATAGCGTTTTTTACTAATCAATGCGGCAAATAAGATAGCAATTCGCTGTTGCTTAAAATTTCCAATCTCAGTTTTATCTCGTTGAACACTCCATGCATTATCTGCTGGTTTGACCAAGATATTATTAACCATAAACCCATTCCGCACTGACTTTACAACAACAACGCCCTTAGTAGGCAATGTGTTGTAAGAATCAGTGATAAATTGTGTGATTTTGTTGAAGTTTTGTTTTTCGCTGTTCATCTTCTTAATATACATGACAGCGGAAACATTGTCAATTAACTATGTGCTTTTGCAACATATAATATTAAGCCCAAAAGGGCTGTTAGTAGTGAGCCGATAATGCCAATTCCTAAGCCAACGAGTTTTTTATAAGCCAAAGTTTCTTTTTCAATTAATAATCTTTTGATATCGCTGACTATGGTTTCAACCTTTTCAAGTCTTGTTTCCATAGTTTCCATTTTAGTTTCCATTTTGTCATAACGCTCGGCGCAAATGTCAACATGTGCTTCTAAACTAGTTCGTTCTATATCATATGTTTTATTACTCATGTTAATATTAACCCCGTAGCAACAAATATTTATTATTAGATTATGATAATAAAAAGCATATATTTTTATTTTCAGTTTGAGTCAATGCACATTTTAATGGCAACTCAATAGTTTCATTAAACCCAGATATAATAGGCAAATAATTAATAATTTGTTCTAACTCAGTTGTATCTTTTGTCTTTTTATCCTCAAAGTCAAATATCCATATATTATGGAAACCACTGTACGATTTGCCAAAATCTAAACCATTTATATCACGACATACTTTTTTAGGATAACATAGAATTTCAAAATCAGAATATAAACTTATTGATTGCAATAAGCTTATCCAATTTTTGTTAATGTTGGTTTCGTTACCTAAATCTATTAAGCTAAAACATCTAATCATACTAGTATATAGACAATAAAAAAGGGTGGGAAAAATCCCACCCTCTAATAGGTTGTATCCTATTACTGATCTTATGAACCAGCGTAAGTGATACGGAAACCGTTGTTAAGAACGCTGGTTCCGCTTGCGTTAACATTGTTGTTACCATAGTAACCACCGCCGTTACCACCGTTACGGATCATGCTCTGAACAGTAGAAGCAATACCTGCGTCAGTTGATGCAAGACCTTCTGCGCCTTCAAGTAGAACTGAAAGGTTGCCGTTAGTGTTTGCTTCAATCTGATAAGCAAGAATTGTAGTGTTTGCAGCGATTGCCTTTAGAATGCCTTCAACTGCATAGTTAACACCAAGTTCTGCCTGTAGGTTAGCCTTAGTTAAGCTACCGTCTTGAACAACGATAGCAAGAGCAACTGGGAACTTACCAATAAAGCTTGCACCAGCAGCGGTTGTGATAAAGCCCTTGCCGTCACCGACTGCACCGACTGAACCATTTACACGATAAAAATCTGCCATTTTATTTCTCCAAAAATATGCGTTATTACTACGCTAAAGGTATTTATATTTTAAAAGAGAAATGGTAGATTAATGGAGTTATTTGCTTTCATTAATTTTACGCAATCCACGAACGAATTTTTGAGGTTCTTGGGTGCGGATGCTGTTTAATAAGCGACGTTCAAGTTCGTCGGCTTCTGGAGTATCATATGTTTCACGAAGTTGATTAATTAAATTAATAGCACTATTAATAATATGGTTAGCACGACTTTCTAACACGAATCCAGTGTCTTTGCTTATTGCCATATGGCTTAATTCATCTAATATGCTTCGTGACTGTTTACGCAAAACTGTTTTACTCCAAAATTATTTATAGGTTTTCTGGTTTAATCAATTTTTCCACAGGCAATATCGCATTGAATAAGACGACCATCTTCAACACTAGTTTTTGCCCAAGCGGACTCAACTTTACCAAACCATTTGATTGCTTCTTCTAATGTTGTTTCATGTAGACTATTATTATACACGATTTGTTTTATTTGTCCATTTACAAATCCATGCCATCCTTTATCATAGGTAAGTGGATTAAATCCCATAAAGCAACATGGATATACTCGGCCATCGGCTGCAATATAAATTGAATTAGCATTTTTTGTAAAGCAATGCAATTTTCTATTTGGATCATAAGAAGGATAACGATATCTGTTTGTTGTGTCGGCATGAAATTTTATAATATCATCTATATTTGTATGCGCGTCCCAATCACCCATGATATGAACTAAGTTGCCTTTACGATCAAATACTGGACCACTATTTCGTCCATGATCTTCTAACCTAAATTCATGAAACCCATACTCTTTGCTACGCTGCTCGGCTTCTGCAATTTGATGTTGATTATGGTCAAATTTAATCATCTTCCAAACAGCATGACCGCCTGATGCCATATAGGTTTTTGCGTTCTCAACTATTTTATTAAAATCTGTATCTTGCCGATATAAATGATGAGTATCTTCTAATCCATCTAAACAAAAATCTACTATTGTATTTGGTATCTTGCCAAGTTCCATCCAGAAATCTTTGTTTCTTGCACTACCATTTGTGCTTATTTGAATTTTTAAGTCTGGATTATACTGTTTAAAATATTTTATGATATCTAAACTTTCTAAATTGGCAGTGAAATCACCAAAGTTTCCATTAACTAAAATTACATCCAATTGTTTTATAAATTCTGGATTAAATGATTTTTGAATAAGTTCCAATGTTAAACTTGTTTCTTCGTATCCACGATTATAAGGAAATCCATGCAGATTACGAGGACATAATGGACAGCGAGCATTGCATAAGCTGCTAAATTCCATATGAAGATGCTGTATTTTTTTATATTCAATCACTGTGTATCAATTTTTCTGTTTAAGATTACTTAACATTTGACGCAACGCACTGCTGTTTACATCTGCGGCAACCTTGCCAACAGGTTCATCTGGTGTCATATCTGTGCTTGGTTTAGTATTGCTACCATTTTTAATGCTAGCAAATATGTTGCTTCCAGTCTTTTTAAACTGTTGATCGCTACCATCATCTGGCATATCACGGATACGCAAGCTATCAATATCAAACTCAAGTTCAACTTTTTGACCAACGCCGCTTGACGAACGAGTTTTCATTAACTGTAACTGATATTTGCCATGTTCGCGCATACTGCGAGATGTAAAGATACCAAATAGATTATCTGCGGTGTTAATTTTAGAAATACCGCCAGAAATATGTGAATGGTCAAACTCTACTTCTTCCACGCTAGCACGATTTAACTGTGACGCAGTGACAAGAAGAATATCCATTTCCTTTGCAAAGTTACGAATTTCCTCAGAGACATACTTGTCTTTAACAAACAAGTCACTAGGACTAACCTTGGCACTAACTGGCATAAGCAAATCAAGATAATCGATCATAACAAAGTCAACTCTGCGACCACTACGAATTTGCAATTCTTTGATATATGCACGAACATCATTGATATTACTTTGTGCTGGCATATACTTGATTTGCAATTTGCCGCTCTTTTTACCAAGCATCTTGACTTTAACTTCAATATCTTCAATACTTTTAAAGATGTCCTTAGATGCAGTGTTAGTCAACATGCCATCAATACGCATAGCAGTCAATTCTTCACTCAACTCAAGTGTAATATAAACACCGTTAAGACCCATCAATACCCAGTTACATGCAATATTTTGCATGAATAGTGATTTACCCGAACCAGAACCACCAGCAAAGATATTCAACTCACCACGATTGAAACCGCCATATAGTTTCTGGTCAAGTGTGTTCCAACCTGTACTAGTTTGTCCGTTATTATCTTTAATCTTTGTAAGACGAGCAATAGGATCAAGAAAGTAATCTGTACCAAGGTCTTTGGTCAAGCTAATTTGCACTGCATCTTTGATAATCTTTTCAACAGGATCAAAGTCACCTTTTTCCAACATATCGGCGGCTTTGAGGATTGCTCGTTCAAGTTCTTTTTGCTTAGTAAATCCTTCAAACTCACCCAAGAACCAACCAATATGCTCTTCGGTCATGCCAGGTATTGGCTGAAAAGTATTATTGGTGGCAGCATTGATCTGCTCATGCAACGGCATGATAGTATGTTTTTCGCAATGTTCTTTAATAAAATCCGCTGCTGTCTTTAAACTACGATCAAAATTATTTGGGTTAAAGATGTTCTGTACCCGCACATAGCTTTGCGGATCACTAAGCATCATTTCAATGAATAGTTTTTGAATTGAGTTATCGTATGTTTTTGCCATTAAGTAATTATATACTCTTTATGTGTAGAAGTCATCATTAATCTTTACAAATACCACAATTAAAACTACAAACGGGTGTATAGTTATTATTAGTTAATCCACTATAGAAACTTTGAATATCATCTGTTTGAAGCAGTGATGAAATTGTATTTTTGTTAATTTTATAAGAATTTTTATCTTTGCCCCACTGAGTTTTATAATAGAAACGATAATCTGCGATAAAACAACAAGGGACATAGTTTCCATCAGCAGATATAAAATGCTCTGAATTATTATTGAGACATGATGGATCAATTATTGAGACATGATGGATCAATATCGGTTGGAACAAACCCGTTCTTGACATTTTTCTTATTTTCATAAAAATTCTTTGTATAAGACTCAGCAGGCATATATGGATCATCATTGCCATTCCAACGATCACTTAATCGTATTTCAAAGTTTGCAATATTTAAATCCTGTGATAACTTTCTAGCTTCGTCAATATTATCTTGATTATACTTGAAAACAATATATTTCCAGAATGTTTGAATTTTAGTAGCAGTAATAACTTTAATGCCTGTTTCTATAGATTCCCAATCACCATTAATTCTATATTGTGTAAAATTTTCTGGCAAACCATCAATTGACCAATAAATTTTATCATTGCTATCTAAAATAGTCGCTAATTTTTCCCACCACTCCTTACTTTTATAACTTCCATTCGTGGTTATTATAATATTTGCATTATTTGATTTCAACCATTCACATAATTCAAAAAGTTGCGAATAATATATAGGGTCGCCAGAAACACCACATAAATCAAACTCTATACCAGTTAGATCAATATCTAAAAAATTCTTTAGGTCTTCAAGATTTAATGAATAATTTTTCCATTTAGAAGGAAATTGGTTAATAAATTTCGTCCTAGCACATGCTGGACATTTAAGTGTACAGATATTTGTTAATTCTAAATGAAATCCTTTTATATTGTTTATAGAAATCCATTTATCACTATCTGTGACTTTTAAAACCATTTTTTACTCATTAATTGTATTTTTAATTTATTATGCTGCGTACTATCTAGGATAGTTTTCATAGTAAACAATTGACCATATTTGGCAACTGCATCAGCAACATCTTTGATACCATTTTCCCAATCAGGAAATGCTACACTCCAACCATACTTTAACGCAGCATCTACCATTGCCCCACCAGCCTTGTCGCGGTCAGGTACAACAATAATATCACGATCAAGTGTTTCTATGACATCTGCCTGAGATTCATTAATTTCATTGCTACAAATTGCAAGCGCACCAATGGCAACAGCATCAAGCAATCCTTCAACAACGATACAAAATCTTGCATCCTTGCGCTGTTTATCATATCCCCAAATCATATTGCTTGGATAGTTAGAGAAGTATTTTATCTTCTTCTTGCCATCCTCAAACAATCGCCCAGAGAACCCCATAGGCTTGTTTTTCCAAGTAAATGGTACTAAAACACGATTTCTTAAGGCTGGGGCGTCTGTCCAGTAAAAATCAGACAACTTATCACCAAACCCTCTAGCATCAAGGTAATGAATAGCAGCTTCAAGAGAATTATAATCGTCTTCATTAATATATCCATCGTTGAGCCAACTTGTTATAGGACGACCAGGACATGGCTCTCGTGGCTCATAGGTAGGCAACTCACGAGGTTCAATGATAGTTGGCTCATAGCTTTCTTGACTAATTGCAAAAAGAGCAAGACGACCAATCTCATCTTCACCCATACCAAGCCAAGCCATCCAACGCCGCATCTTATAAGAAAGACGACGACCTGGTTGCCAAGAAGCAGTATAATGACAATTAAAGCAATGAGCAGTTATTCCACCATCTGGCGAAGGTATAACTCCCCCACGCCCACGAGTATCCGCCTCATGACCATTATTATGGCAGCAAACAGCATTGAAACTTATCCAACCGCTAGGTGTGGATTTGCGCTTCCATGGCAGATGCTGCATGATCTGGTCAGTAATTTCCATATCTTTAATATAACAGACTTATGACAATCTGTCAAGGACGATAATAGATATAATTCAATGCGCCATTAGTTTGAGTAATCTTAAAGCGAATGGCACGATATTTTCCTTGGAAATTAAAATAGGTATTGCCTGTATAATTGCTCAATGGATAATAAGAAACTGTGGTGTAAGCATTAGAATCAATAGTTACCGCGCCATCTAATGATGCCTGTAATTCAATATTGCCAGTAAACGCATTAGCATAATATTGAACAGTTTGGTATACTGCCGAACCACGAACATAATTTGCAGTTAGGAAGCTACTGGTATACGCAACATTTTTATATTGGGTATCGCTGTCATTTGTATAAACAAACGCATTTGCCGAATAACTTGGAGTAAACTTTGGATAAACTGCATCCAATATTCTTGCTTGTCCTTGTGCATTATAATTGTCATCAGAAAACACAATCTCTTGTTGACCTTCGCCATTGGTTATAACAATACTATAATTGTATAATCCAGCATTAATATCATCTAGCACACTGCCTTCAATAAGGCATGTTGCAATTCCATCATAGCTATAAACTAGGTTTAAATTACGAGTTAGCACTAATTCTTGATTGGTGATACTAATAAGGTTAAATAAAACTGTGCTTTGCAAAAGGCTCACAGGTTTTTGGTCGCTATCTTTGATAACGAATTTGAATCTGTTATCTACACCTTTATAAATTTGAAGTGGCTTCGCGTAAAACAACTGATTCTCCCTATCAAGCGTTAGGTCACTGTTCTTAACAACGTTTATAATTTGTGGATATAAATAACCGTAAATTTGCTGCAACTTAATGGACCCTTTTGAATATTTATTATGATTTCACTTGAACAAATGCTTGAACAATATCCGTTCCTAACTTATATAAAATATCCTACCGCTGACTATATCGGCATCATACAAAATCATGATATTGATATTGTTTCAATGTATGCTTTTAATAAGCTACGAACCGAAGAAGACAAACGAGGGTTCTTAGAAGCAGCAGAAGTATGGTGGTGGGAAAGTAATAGACTAATTCCTATTAATATATTCTTAAAAAATAACTGGGATAAGTTTCGTTACAGTACAGTAACCTTAACAACAAAAGATATTCGTGAACAACATGGACATATCGTTTCAATAGCCAAGCTAGCAGAACGCAGAACTAAGCGCCGTGTTGTTCAATTAGTCAAGCGTCTCTCCTAATAGGTTCATATGAACCATCACTAATAGTGCGTAACTATATGAGTGGGATTTCTTAAAGTAATAGCCTTCACTTGGCTTGTCCCAAATCTCAGCAGCAATTTCTTTCCATCGTTTGCCAATCAAATATCTTTTCGCTGGCCGTATAAGAGCCAATACCATTGCAAGCTTATCAAGTGTGTCTGGATAATGTTGCAATATGATATCATGATGATTCCCAATGTGAACGACTCTGGCACAGAACTCTCTTTCCTTTAATTTTTCCCACTGCGGTTCTTTTGCGACCAAAGCATCTAAATGCGCATTATCTCGCACAAGATTATATACTGAATTATTCAGCAAATCTAGCTTCATATATCCTAATTCTTCGGCAGCATCATAATCTATGTTAGCCAATCCACTTAGTGGATTAAATGGAATAGGGTTGACATACACACCGCTGTTATGTTTGACAATAACGCCATCACGATTAATAGACGCAGGAATATGCTTGATAATCTTCAAGATATCATCACGATTGCCAAAGTCTATATCAATATCCATTTATATACTGCCCCAAGTTAATATGAAAGCTATCATATCACCTTCGTCTTCAAAAGTAAAGCGTGTATTATTAAGATTGGCAATACCTTGACGACTATTCATTTCGGCTAATGCTTCATTAAAATCACTAATATAATGACCTTCCCCATTTCCTATACTACGATAAACTTTAATAGTATAGGTATCTTTGTATTCGTATTTGTCTAATATTTTAAATTTTATTTTATTACTCATGCTAATTACCTTGTTCCCCAACGCAATAGGTATAACGCAGCATCTTCTTCATTATAAAATCTAATGCCCCAACGCTCATCTTGCCCGTTAGCGATAAACCATCGTGGTTCTTCGCCCATCGGTGGATTAGGCATGTTTTCATCAAGCCATTCGCCAACTTCAATAATATTAATCCATATATCTTTGGCAAATTCAATATCAACATGGGACATACTCTATAATACCAAACTTTGTCATATACTTACAATAAATAATTTTCAATGACCATAACATATAATCGTATCATTTACAATGAAAAACCATTGCAAGGTAAATTTTGTTCAGCACCTTGGACAGATGTAAGTGTATTTGATAACGGAAGAGTGACGAGTTGCATATGTCCAGATTGGACATCAGTTGATATAGGAAATTTACTTTATACTTCTTTAGAAGAAATATACACAAATAGCGTTAACTTGTTTAAAATTAGACAAAGTGTAATTGACGGAAATTATGGTTGGTGCAAAATTGGACACTGTAGTCTATTAAACAATTTACCTGATGCAGGTGATAATCCATGGACAAAATTTCAAATAAACCAGAAACCAAAGTTACCAAGAATAATTCGCTTAGGACTTGATGAAACTTGCAACCTTCAATGTAGAATGTGCCGCAATAAATTAAATTATAGTCGCGAAGAAAATCCAAAAATAACTCAGATATTAGAAAGTTTGATTGAATCATACAAAGATCATGATGAAATTACAGAAGTAATTTGCGATGGTGCTGGCGAGGTGTTCGCAAGCAAAAGCTATGAGAAAATTTTGTGGAGCGGAAGATTACCAAAATGTTGGAAGATAGGATTTTTAACCAACGGAAATCTTATAAGCAAACGAAAGAATCAATTAAGAGAAATCAAAGATAATATTTCTGATAACTTTGGTATTCAAGTATCGTTGGACGCCTCAACCCCAGAAGTTTATAAAAAAATGCGTGGTGGTGATTTTCAAGTTGTGTTAGATGGGTTAGATACATTAAAAGAATTAGATATTAAATTTCATTTAGAATTTGTATTACAAGCTGGCAATTATAAAGACCTTGAAGGTTATCATGAATTAGGTAAAAAATATGATGTGTTTCACAGCGTTCAACATATAGATAGAAAAGAGCATATGTCTTCAATTTATTGGGATAAGGTTAAACTTGAAGATAATCCAGATATAGACTATGATTATTTGAAAAAAACATTAAAATTATTTGTAGATAACCCAAATTCCAATGTTGATGGCGGAATACAAGAACTTATTAAAAGTTTATGACCATCTCATTAAGAATAGATTGCGTTCTTCATCATTGATGAACGCTAGTATCATACCTTTTTGTCTCCACTCGGTCAAAGATAATTCGCACCAGTTGGCAATTTCAAATTCATTCATCATATAATATGTTGGATCAGCAATAACAAGAATACTACTATTCTTCATCAAGTCTATGGCGCTCATAGAATCAATATCATATGTTAACTCACGAACTTGTTTTAAAGATGGCGTTGCCACTATAAATCGTGGTGATGCCATTATAAACCTGCCTGTGCTAGGATATGACGAGTCATTTCAGTATCAGCAGCATAATCTTTTAACTTCTTTGTCCAAAACTGCGGATCAATCCAATTGGAAAGTAAGTTAAATTGTTCCTCAGATAGTGAATCAACCTTATCAATGCCGTTATCACAGCAATAAATCGCCCAACAGCTAATACGACCATTAAGAATATGCTGAACAAAACGATTGGCACTTACTTTATTAAAGTAATCATTAAATTCATTGCCAGTTTCTTCTGCCCATTCTTGCATAGTAATAATTGATCGTTCTAGCGCATCAGTGCTGCTTTCTTGGCGCAGCAGTGTATAAAGATATTCTTCATATACCTTGTCTTTGCACCAGTTATCAATCTTGATTTGATTTTTTAATACATAATCCATAAATTGTTTAACATTGATTGCACTGATTGCAACACAGTGTCGGCCAAACTTTACAAATGCATTATAAAAGTTATTATTGCAAAAATCATCATATGATTTTAACTTGGCACTGCCTTGTGTAAGTTCATAGAACCGTAGCCATGTTTGGAAGCCAATGATGACGCCCTTCTCGCCGCGCTGCAAGTCACGGCGTTTAGGTTCGCATTGATGAACCGCCAAAGTACTTTCGCGCACAAATCCTTGCCCACAATATTTGCATATGTGTTCACCAGGTTTAAACTCTTTTCTTGCTTCAATAGCTATTTTACGCAATTCGTCCATCTTGTAATTATAACAGTTTTTGTGCAGCAGTGGTAATAAAATATTTCCACATACGCAAATCAAATCCACGAATAACTTCTTCGTGCAGTGGAAGTTCACTTGGGTCATATGGCGGTGTTGGAGTACCAATTAAGTGATTATAATAGTCTGGATAGTTTCCAAAGAAAATAGTTGGTTTATGTATAAAACTTATTACTTTATTAATGAATATATGATGAGGATGACCATATTCACCAAGATGATTATGCGTCAAGATAATATCTGCATCATAGCATACAGCGCGTATCCATTTTTCTGCTGGTTCTGTGTCAAATCCAAGTTCACCCCGTTCAACATATTTCCATGTGTCAGGCAACCCAGCAAACATAGTAGGAATACCACGCTGTTTCCAAAATTGGGCAACCTCTGCTCCGCGAGGATCGCTTCGTTGATAGGTAAGATAACATATCGTCCAATTCCAATCACGATGATCCATAATAAATTGATAAGCAAAGATTGCGCAATCATCAGGATGAGCAACCATACATATGGCTTTCATACTATACGATCCTTTACAAATTGGTGCCATGCCTTGCTCTGATCGTAATCAAGAATCTTATAAGCACGAGGATGCACACTTGCAGTAAGTGTGTTTGGTTGGTGAACTTTTCTCCACCAGATATTGAAGTTTGGCACATCATAGTCTGCTAGGTTAGCAACATCAATTATTTGTTCACCAGTATACAAATCATCAAAGTTTCCTTGTTTAGTTACCCATGCACTATAACATAGAAACTCAGTAATTCCATTAATATTAAATTCACAATTACTTTCAAACCAGTTTATAAAATCAGGTTCTTCATAAACCATTTCTTTCATTGTTTGAACATCTGCAAGAAATGGTACACCAGCGGGACTTAACCAATCAATGCGTGGTATATTATAATGTGTTTTAAGATATTCAATGCCGCGATTCCAATGAGTATGTGGAATATCCCAAATTGCAAATCTTGCACGGTTATACTGATCAAAGATTTCTTCTATTTTAAATGGACGAATAAACCATGTCTTGGCATCAAGTATCATGCACCATTTACTTTCTGCATGTGCGGTACCAAGTATTTTGCATACTTGCTGGGTATACCAACCACCCAATTGAGGCGATGGATAATAACCAAACTCACTGCGATGAAATATGCGAACTTTATAACCAATATCGCCATACCAACTTACGTCAATATCGTCATGAGTTAGCGTGTCATCATTTAGTATGACATATATGTTTTGTATTTCATGATAAAAGTAATAACTTATACTACGCGCTTGCTTTTTAAGAAGGTCTAGTTCGTCGCGATAAACAACAGTGAGCAAATCCATGTTTATTCTTTTCCATAAAAAGTATTATTCCAAACCCAAGGATCAATCACATCTTCTTGCGCCTCATCAGTAATCATATATCTAAAAGTAGTATAATCCCATAAATGCAACCAATCAAATGTTGGCAACTGAGTTATATCAACTAAACTTTCATCATGTAAAAATACTTTATTAACAAATGACGGAGATGTTCCATAAAAAATTTTAGGAATTTTAATATCTCTTGTAATTTCGTTTAAGAAATCATATTCTTTATTTTCGTTTTTCTGATCATTATTGTATGTTGTAATAATATCAATCTTTGTATTTTTTAAAATATCATTAAGTTTGGTTTGGTAATCATTTGAATTATTGTTTCCAAAAATCAAACTTACATTTTTATCTTTCCAAAAATTTTTAATTTCTAAATTTCCAGAAGGAATCCAAAATTCTTTATAATAAAAAAATATAAAGTTCCATTTGTCAAATCTTTTTACTAGATCGGCACAATAGCAAGTACAATCTGGTGGTTCTGATATAAGACAGATAATATTCATTTATTAATTTCGTGCAATACCTTGGCATGTTGAAGTGAATCCATAACGGTTGCATCTTTGCTCTTGAACACTGGACCCCATTCTTGCCACCATGCAACCAATTCAATCATTGCAGGTGTAAAGTTCAACATCAATTGTTGACCACCGAAGGTGTCATTTGTTTGTAGATATGCTATTCTATAATCATTTGTTGATGAATTTTTAATCGTCATTTCATTGCCTCTTTAATTTCTTTATCGCTATACCCAAGTTCAACTAACATTGATTTATAATCAGTATCACTGATTTGAGTAGAAAGAAGTTCTGCTTCATCAGTCTTAATATGCGGATATAATTCTAACAATTTTTGCGCTCGTTTGTTCTTAGTAGTCTTACTGCTATATGCCATCCACTCATGGCGATGCTTGCCCATGTTGGGGCTTACAGTGGTCAGCAGCAGCCATTGTAGTTTAGGATGTTTGTTGATATCAAAGAAACGCTTGTTCACACGCTCGTTCATTGCTTGCAAATAATATTGCTGCAACTCTGGAATACCGTTGACAACACTGCCCCAACGCAACATAAGATAGGTAGAAAACTTCTTGCGTTCTTCATCGGTAAGTTCATCATAGAACTCACGATTGCGTAAATCAAGTTGTGCCATCTCATTGATAATATCAAGTTTGTTGCTCATAGCTGGTTTCTCGGAGGAATGTATGGTGCATAATAAGCAGCAGTCTCAGTATCGTTGTTTGATTTTATTTCTTTACTCAACTCATGCATTACCAGCAATTGATCAGCAAGTTCTTTTAGTGTAGGATTGGTTTCGCTAGCACGAAGAATTTCTAACCATCTTGCTTGACCAATGGGTATATCATTGTGATAATCAAGAGTGTTGATACCGCTGTTTTGTGTCTTTACATTACCCAAGGATTATTCCTTCCCATTCACCTTTTTCTGTCGGTTCAAATATTGCAGAAATACTGTCATCATGCTTGATTTCTTTTATTTCTACACTTGCATAATATAGTGAACGCAACTGATCTGCCGCATCTTTAAGCGTAGGATTAGTCTCAGTGGCTTTGAGAATCTCTAGCCACTCAAAATATTCATCTGTATAATAACGTTTTGGCGGCAGTCCGTTTCCAATGCTCATAATAAGATATTATCATACAATGTTTTGGATGTCAATAGTCTCACTTGCACGGGAAATTTCTTTAACAAAGTATGCACACACTGGCTTTGGTCCATCACTTAATGGAACACATAATAGCTGTCCATTTTTTAGTTTAGGAAAATACCAACGCACATCTTGATAAACATCTTCAATTTCAATATTCATAAATGCTGCACGAAATGAACTAATTGGATTAAATGTAAATGCTTGGAATCCACGATCATTAAGTTTTGTGAGTGGCAAGGCTTCTAAATCACCAATCTCTGCTTCGCCAATAAGAATACGCCAATTATATGGCATCATAATTCTGTGTTCACCAATCTTTAGCACGAGTGCTGGATCATTAAAGCTTTCTAAGAACACCAATGGCAAGAAATAATAATCTGCTTCTGGTGGATTAGAATTATCTAGTACACAGAAACGCAAGTCATCAACTTGTTCTGGTAGGTTATTCATTTCAAATACTGTATTATCTACTGTTAAAATTCTCACGATAGTTCCTTTATTTTATTAAAATATTTTTCTGCTATTGCTTGTTGTCCTTGCGGACTTGTATGATAGCCTGGGTCTATATTTGGCTCATGTGGATATTGTTTGCAGAATTGTCCGAAAGCAAAGTCATTTGATAGATAATATTGTTGAACAAACCAAGATGGTATATCTTCAAATTTTGCATTAGGCACAGCAGAAATCCATGGATTGAACAAGAATTTGATTTTTAATTCATGCAACCGCCATAGTCCACTTTGCAATACCCAATTATCAACTTGACGCTTCCAATGAGCATCATATAAAAATGCAGCATAACCTTCAACTGCTATTCTTGTATTCTTATCTACTTTTATAATTCTATAATTATGATCTGAATTATCAATGACACTGAATAAAGTTTCTGCAATCATTGTATAAGGATGAGCATCGCCATAGTTAAAATTCTTTAATCCAAGTTCTGGTTTATATCCTAATTGATTTTCAGGATAAGCACTATGATTTGGACTTCCATCATTAATTTTTTTAAACTTGTTCATTGGAAATTCAATACGATCTTCGGTAGTTGATCCAATGAATACCCAATCTGCTTTTTCTTTTATTGCTTCATCAATCTGCAAACGAATAACATTATTGCCGATTCCCTGACGAGCATAAGAGATTAGTTCTGCTCCAAGTTTATCGGCAAGAATCTCACTCCAATGAGTTCCTTTATATTGAGGCAAATGACTTATTGCACTAAACGAACAACCACACACTGCTATTTTCATTGTATTCGTCCCTCGTAAGAATATCTCCAACCTGTAATAAGTTGCCCAGTCCAATTTAGTTTAACACTATTCTTTTCTAACCAAGCAATATAAAGATAAAATTCTGTAACATTTTTATCAAGATTTGGGGCTAACAAATGATTTAACTTAATATTTTGTTCTTCAAGATATGTCAATAATGATTTAACATAGTATGTTTCCATTATAAAAGGCGTATGACTATCAGTTGTAAAATTTCTATAATCATCTGGATTTAGGTCAAACAATTCAAAAGAATTTATATAATATTGTTCAAATTCACCACCGCCAGTTACTTGTGCACGTGTTTGTGCTGCAATTCCATTGCTTATTAAATCAACAGGATTAAAACTTATTGTAAAATAATCTTTACTATCTGTTATTAAATAAAAATTAGTATCAATTATTTTGCAACATAATAATTTTAATATTTGTTGATTATACCAATCCAAATTATCCCATTGATGCGACAAATCAAAATCTGAATAATTATAAATTTTATAATCAAATTTTTTAAAGTTATTGACGAGAGATATTAATTCAGGAAGATGTTCTAAATCATCATTCAATATTATGTTATGCGTAAAGCTTGGCTCACAAAAGCTATCAAGAGATATCAATTGCCGTTCAAGAATTTTAAAATCTTTTTTACATGTTATCGTCACCAAAGAAATATCTTTCATTTGTAGATACTCTTTTCTTGTGTAAATGGATAGTTAGCTTCTTTATAAAATTGTTTGCGCTTAGTAAGATGGCGCTTGGCAAATTTACAATCAGCAGTTACATCCCAGATTTGTACAAAGTCTTTGTCCTCAGCCTTTCTAATGCCTCGTCCGATAGATTGGATAACCCTAACAAAGCTTTTTCCCGGCTCCAACAATACCATATTAAAAATGCGAGGAATATTGATACCCACAGCAGCAACTCCATAGGTAGCAACAATAATCTTATCGCTAACATTTGCAATCTCATCATAGTGTTCTTTGCGGTTTGCATTTTTCATATCTCCATGAACGAACACACTGTTAGGCAATCTGGCTACTAATTCTTCGCCACATTCACGGCGATCAACAAGCACAAGTGTGTTTCCTGTTTTAATAATCTCATTGATTAAACTTGCCAAATGATCAAGACGATCTTTATTGGTCGTGAGATATTTTAATTCTTCTTGATAATTTTTAAAGTCACTATACTCAACTGTCTGAACAATGTTAACATGGCAATTAGACAGCACACCAGCCTCTTGAAGGGTGCTTGCACTAAGTTGATTGATAACATCGCCAATAGATACTTGAAGCGCAACTTGCTCAAACTTTTCTTTTGGAATAGTTCCAGTCAATCCCCAACGAATAGGAACTTCTGCAAATTCGGTAGTAAGTATTGTTTTAAGAACTTCTGCCTTTGCCTGATGCACTTCATCAACGATTACTGCTGCCACATTAAGAAGCATAGTCCATTCATTTCCTGTGCCTTTACTGCTCTTATAAAGGCTGTTGAGGCTCTGCCAGGTGCAAATAGTATGTGTGCGACCTAATTCTTTACGTTCACCAAAATACACGCCAACATCTAGCCCAAGATTTTTATAATCTTCTTCTGTTTGTAACACAAGACTTTTGCTAGGTACAATAACAATAGAACGACCATATGGTTCAACCATAAGGCTCAAGGCTGCTGTCATGATAGTTTTGCCAGCACCAGTGGCTACATTTTGTACACACTGAGTGTTGTTAAGAAATTTATTAATGATTTCAATTTGATAATCACGCAGAACTATTGGCTGTCCTGCAACAGGATGTCCCACTGGCCAAGTCTTATGTGCAAATGTATTCTCATCTACCTCTGCAAACTCAAATGGTTCACGCGCCGCTCGGTGATCTTCAATCTCAAATTCCCAGTTGCGTTGAGTAAGATAGTCAAGAATTTCTGGAAGAAGATTAATATAGGTTGACCCACCAAGTTGGAAGTATGCAATCTTGCCATCCCATCGTCCTAGCTTTACACTAGGCAGATGACGAGCATATGGAACTTCATACTTGAACTTTGTCACTAAACGGCGACGAGTGTCTACATCAAGACCTTCAAGCTTACAGTTGATTTCATCACGAATAATAATTTTACATAACATTAAGTTTAATATAATGCATCTTGGCACAAATTACAATAAAAAAGCAGCGAAAATCGCTGCTTATTTCTTAGGATGGATTTCTTGAATTTTTTGGATAGTTACTTTAGCACCACCAAATCCATATTGCAATTCGATCAGGCGTTTTGCACTTGCCTGATCGTTTGCATTAACGGTGAGCGAAAATTGGAGAGTGGGGGTATGGATTCTAGTCACCACACCTTTAATTTCATATGTTCTCACTTTGCTCCATTCCTCATTACCGTAATTTCAGCAACTCGCTGCCAACGATTGCCAACGCTCTTACGAAGGTCTGCCAATTTAAGAGCCGTGCGAAGTGACATTTCACGGAACTTACGAGCATTGACTTTCATAAATTCAAGAATTTCTTCTTGTTCGTCATTGTTAAAATCGTAATCGCGGAACAATTCTCCGCTATTAGCAATTTGCCGAATACGAAGATATTTATCGTGTTCAGTATCAAGGGTCAAATCAACATAGTGACAACGAGACTGCAATGCTTCAAGATGATCTTGCAGCTTCTTAGAACGGATATTCTCAAACTTCAAGTTGGTGATAAAGATAACGCCGCCTTGAAAATCAAACTTGTTGGGAATACCCGCACGACCCAACATATTGCTATCAGCGTTCCAGTGAATGGTACGGCGCTTTCCGCTATCCAATGCAGCCTTAAGAATGTTGAGTGACAATTCATCCATCAACACGCTATCGCAATCGTCAAATACAAGAACAGAACCTTTATCGCTAAATTCATACAGCTTGGCATACAGACCAAGAGCAGTCATAGCACCCTTGACAACCTGATACTTGACACGACCGCCAACTTCATCATAAAGAGAATGTTCGTCCAACTTCTTATGAACGCCATAAGACTTGCCAACACCAGGAGGACCAACAACGATCATAGAGCGAACATCGCCTTCTTTAACAGCAGTGGTCATATCCTCAAGGATAGAAAACCGCTCAGCAATACGCTCAATAATCTGTTCATCGGTTTCTTTAGTCTTAGATTGAATTACGGTCTCAGTCATCATAGGTGCCTTTTCATTTGTATATTCGATCATGTGTGCGCCATCAAGAGTAATGCGGCAACGCTTGCGATTAAATGGTACGGTGCCGTCAACAGAAATATAACCGCCACGACCAACTTTGGTATATGGGGTAAGAATTGGAAAGACCATATTTTCAACTGGAATACCGTTAAATGAGCCAGATTTAACGCGAACCGTATTGCCTGCGTATGTAACCATCTGTGTTTTCTCCATCAACCGTTTATATTATGAATATATCATAGTTTTCATGGATGTCAAGCATTAAAATAAGTAAATTTATGGCTGTAAAAATATCAAAAATATTAACCAGAAATGAAGAAAATATACCATATGATTCACCAAAATCATATACAAATTTTGAGTTTAAGATAGACAAGGTTGAACTTGAATTATTTCAAAGCAATAATATTTCAGTGATAACCACAGAATTAATCAATAATAATCTTACCCGAATTACTAATTTCTATTTCAAAGACAAGGAAACAGCATTGACATTTTTAGTGGCAATGATGTATGACAATGAATTAATCAGCGAAAGACTTGATGAATTAGCACATTATTCAAATAATAATATTAAAATTGAATGGAAAATAGATTATGATTTTCCACTTGAACTTCCATCATAGTTCGCACGAGGATAACGCTCACGATAATGACGTTCACCTGGTTCTAGACTACGAGCCAATTCTACATATTCTGGATTACCACTATGCAACCATGCTTCATGGTCAAAACGCCAATGTGGGTTGGTTGGATGTGGCTTGAACTGAGTATATCCACGATTTAACTTATCTTCTGGATGATGAAGTGGTTGCAGAGTTTTAATATAACTTAGCTTTGCCCACCAGAAATTGCCAGCGAAATGCGGCCATGGATCAGTATTATAATTTGTACCAACAACTTGCGCACCCTGATCAAGTGCTTCAACATTATCTTTCCACTTTTCAATGGTAAAGTAATTCATAAAATCGCGCCAGTCACCAACATTTTGGTCACCCCAACGCAGCAATCCTTTTAGATGAATATAGCAAATATAACATTCATCGTCTGCATTGTTGGCAACATGATGAAGATAATTTAAGGTTGAAAATTCATGAAGTGATGCATCTTTATAAACGCCAGTAAGAGTAGTTTTCTTCTTTAACTTGCTAGCGTTCTTTTCCTGATCCCATCTTTCAAATGTCCATGGTTGTCCATTTGTACAGACGACAATTTCCTTGGCAGCTTTTTCTAATCCAGACTTTTCAATTAAGTCCCACTGTTGGTCCATTACATGGTTCCAACCATTTAGTTCATTCACGTGCCAGAAAATCTTGATATCAGTCATAATAACCCTTGTTGATGTTGGTGGACCGCCAGAGAATCGAACTCTGACCTTCGCCGTGCAAAGGCGACGTGCTCCCATTATCACTAGCAGCCCACGAGATAATAATATATATCATACTATATATACAGTCAATAAAAAAACCCCCGAAGGGGTTTTATTTTTGCAGACGCTGAGATTACACGCCTTGCATAAGTGCCTCGGACATTATAGCCAACCTTGCGAGCCGCCTTCTTCCGATATCCACTAAGACCCCTGCGGTATCCTAGTCCACTTACAATGTCGCCGTTTAAAGTCAGGCAGTAGACTTGACACTGAATGCTATTCCACACCTTATTTTCCGTTGACCTTGCGAGCCATTCACCGCCGCTAAGCGATTACGAACCTTCTAGTATGAACCAACGCAGCCTTGCGAGCCTTGCTGGACTTGGTTGGCTTACGCCCCAAGCATTAGACACCTTTCACATTCAGCCGTGGTAGGCTTTGCGTTTTTGATCAATAATGGGAATTGAACCCATTGCCGACTGTTTATCATAACAGTTGCTCTACCAAATGAGCGTTATTGTAACCTACTGCGATGTGCTACCACTGCTGCTGAATAATCTTTTGGACTACCCAATACAACACACCACGTAACTTTCGTCTGCCGACTACTCATTCGTTTTTTGCGACCCATGGGGGTTAACCCGCAGACCACTCAAACTGCATACCAGCACTTGCTTGCGAGGCTCGCACCGATACACTACCCTTTCCCATACTAGTTCGCAAGTTGGTTTCGTCGTGAGGTCAGCACCACCTGTTACTCTTCTTGTACCCTAGTTCCCTTGTCGGGCTAGTCGATACAAGTTCTTTCCACAACACTTGCTTCACTATTACCACCGTCCGTTGGCGAACCGATGGCTAGGTTTCCCTAGTGAGCAGGTTTGCATAGATGAACCATTGCTGGCGCAGACGTGTAGGACGCTACTGCTTTGGGTGCCTCACGGCACTTATTCTAACGAGGCTATGCCCCCAAACTTTTTAACGGTGATCCTCTACGCTAGTTTCGTTTTCTCTTCACCGCTTATGTTCTTAATATATACCATCTTTATAAGGTTGTCAATAATTATTTTTAATTATTTTCAACTTTTTTATTTTATTTTTAGGGGCGTTGGCCCTCCACCAGTTAGTAATTTGCATCACCAACATTATTAACTTACACCATTATATATAATCTGTCAATAATTATTTTAATAAAAAACCCCGCATGAAGCGAGGTTTTTAACAACATAACTCCTGAAAGTTATGGACTACTACTACGAATAGTAGCAGGGGGTAAGCTAGTTATAGACGAACACAGCGACTGTTCATTGTTGCGTCGGGTTGCCTATAATAATATTTAGTAATGTACTTTCATGCCATTAAAATTATGGTTTTTTGGGTGACCATATCCACGATCCCAAAGATAGTGGCGATATTCAATCTCACGAAGGTCGCTTGCGCCTTCCATGAACTTTTCAAATCTGCGTTGCATTAATTCGTCATGTGATGGAAAGAGGTTCTTTAAAATCTGTTTAATTTTTTTCATTGTTATCTCCTTGCATTGCAATAATACTTATATTATAAATGGTGCGGTGCAACAAGAAAACAAGGGATTTTTAAGAAACTCTGGTATGCGTTTTACGCAGAGGTCGTGACACTCTTAATGACTTCTATGAATAATTGTGAGACCCCCACAGATCAATATTTTTCATGCGACTTAAAATAAAATCATCTGTAAGTCTTGCATTAATAATGATAGCATATCTATCCATGTCACTGTCATTAATAACAGCATGGGCATAACCAATATTATTTAAAATATTAGCACAACGGGGCATTACACCAGCATTAGATACTTTTAACATACTTTTTTGATCAGGAAATAATGTTATATGTATTGGATAATGATTGCCTTCTGCAAAAATATGCGGAGGATCACGATGCATATTAATATATCCGCCAGATTTTACCATACTGACAGTAACATGATTTATATCAATTAATCCATTTGCGTTCAACCATTCTTTTAAATTATTTCCTAACAAATTTACACTTAAATCTCGGTTGAATAAACGGCAAGCATACCAATCTTTTGCTGTGTCTAGATATTTTTGTTTATATTCTAAATTTATTATTTCATTGAATATAATTTCATCATCAAATTCTAAATTTAATGGGATATACGGCAGTTGTTTTAAATTATCTTTTGGATAATAATTTATACCACTTTGCTCTAAGAAATATTGTTTGAGAAGTGGAGTAAATTCATGTTTAAAATTATCTTCTATTCCTAAATCAATATATATTTTATATTCATCTTCAAAATCTTTTACAAAATTAACCATTTGCGTAGAATCAAAAGTGCGTTCTGCTAATGTGATAAATTTAGAATGTAATATTATATTCCAAATTCCTTTTTTACTTCCTACCCATGTACATGGTTGAATTTTTTTCCCATGTTCGTCAACAAACCAACTAGTATATTTTAATAATTCAATACTATTTCCATCTATCTTTATATCACTAATATTTAAATCTTTACCATCTAATACTCGCAATGATAATTTTTGCCATCCTTCTAGCAAATTAAAAGAAAGATTATTATAAACCGTTGATTTTCCATTTTGATATAAAGTTATTTCAACTTTTGAATTATCATTAGCATCGCTTATAATTTCACAGCTAGACATTTTAATTCCTTATACTACTCACCACTTCTATGAATAATTGTTTGAACTCATTTTTGGCTGGCAAAAATACTTCTTCTTTAATTTTATTACGCTCACGATAGTTGGAATACTTTTCTTCTTCCCACATATCATCTTGGGCATCTATCATTCGTTCCATAGAAGCAAGCATTTTTTCTAGTAGTTCATCAGTTGTTGTCATTTATGTTCTTTCATAAGGCAAGTATACTTTGAGTACGATCAATCCATTCTAGAACTAAATCGCTTTCATTAAAGTTATCATTTCCAAATAGTATAGCATCTAAACATTGTGGAAGTCTATTTGTATCTTTTAATTCATAAAGACTTCTGTATAATCGCGGTTCATCTTGCGTCTTATAAACTGCTGCACGAAGCCATCCATTTTCTTTATCAAATTGGAAGTTAGCATTGCGGCAATCAAAACCAGCACTTGCTAACTGTATGATTAGACTGCTCATTGTATACACATGATACATGCCACTTGACATATTAACATTAACTGTATTATGTTCAATATGGCTGCTGAGTGATAGTGAATATGGAATTTCTACAACCAACAATCCATCTTGACGAAGAAGTTGATGCCAATGGAATAGGGTACCAACAGGATTCATCGCATGATGAAGTGTATTGTGACACCATATAATATCTTGTGGTGGAAGTTCAATAGAAGCAAAATCATCAAATTTCCATTGCATACCTGGCACACTTTGCAAGCCATGTGGTGGCGAACTATCAACCGCAGTTACATTGAAATTATACTTGCGTCCTTCTGGACTGGTCAAGGATGCCCACCACACGGCATCATATCCCATGCCAGCGCCCATCACACAAACATTCTTAATTCCCATTAGATAATCATCCATATTTGCAAGATGATTAAGTGTTTTTAAGCTATGTTGATGGCTTTCATGTGGCGTCATTTTATTGATTCAATCCGTTTAATACTATATATTACTATTAGGGAGTCATCATGAGAATTGTAATTACAGGCAGCGAAGGATTTATCGGCAAGTATCTGTGCCGTTATTATAGTGAATATGGTCATCAAGTTATTCCACTTCATCGCGGAGTATGTGACCTAGAAGATGCTGCCAGTGTGCGAAACTTCCTTAATGGCAATGCGTGTCATGCCCTAATTCATACTGCTCTATGGGGTCGTAAATTTGTTCGTGATGATAATCCAGAAGTATATACTCGCAATTGGGCAATTTGGCAAAATCTGTTAAGTAATCAACAGAAGTACCAGAAGTTTATTAATCTGGGAACAGGCATGGAATATGACAGTGCAAGAGATATCAGATATGCTGATGAAGATGATTTCTTATATGTTGAACCTAATATGCCTTATGATCGCGTTAAGAATGATATATCTCGTGCTATACATAATTTACCAGATTTTTATACCCTCCGCTTATTCGGAGTAGCGCATTATAGTGAACCAAATCGTTTTTTCAAACGATTGTTAAATGATAGAAACTTTACAATCGCTCAAGATCAAGAATATGATTATTTTAATATTGAAGATTTGCCACAAGTAATTGATTTAATTTTAGATAATAAAATTAAGCATAAGTCACTTAATTGTGTATATGGTCAAAAGTATAAACTTAGCGAACTTGCCAAGTTGTTCTGTGATATTAAAATGTTAGATTATAATAAGGTTAAAGTATTAGAAGAAAGTACAAAAAATTATACTGGCAATGCTGATAGGCTTGCCAGTTATAATCTTCCATTGCTTGGTTTAGAATTTGCGATGTTACAGTATTAAACGCTGTAACATTGCACTATAATCACGATATACGCTCTCAGCACTATATGCTTCATATAGCGGTTCAAGTGGCGCAGTACCTTGTGCAATGATTTCCTTGATGCTCTTATCTTCAACAAAGATACTTGGCTGAATATTCCAGAAATTACGGAACTGATGGCTCTTAGTCATTGCAATAGGACGACGAGCAGCAAGCGCATAATCAGGCGAACTTGCAATTCCACATCCATCAAGATAATCATAAAGATAGCAGTTAATAGTATTATGTGCTAACCAATCAACTACTTCATCAGTTTCCATTAGATCATGACTAAACTGCAATTCAATGCCTGGCTTAGTAATGATGCCTTTAACTTCTTGAACACGAGCATTGGCATTGCTACCAGCAAATCCATGAACAAGGTCTTCATAATATCCAAATGGAATATGGAATCGTAGAATAGCTTCGTCAAATTCTTCTTGAACCTGACGAGCAAGACGCGCAATTCCCTTATGAGGAGGACCAAATCCTTGAAATCCAATGATTGGCTTGTCACCATCCGCATAGACATGCGTTGTGGTTGGCGGTAGCAATCTATTCGTTATAAAGACACGATCATTGCCTATTACACTTGGATCATCTGCAAGCAAATACTGCCAACCACCATGATTGTCAGGATGAAACTCATCAGCTAAACGCTGAAACATATCATGCATAATACGAACCTGTGGAACATTGTATGCGGAACGAGCGGCAGCATTATCCATCCAAGGTGTTGTGCCTGGTGCATAGTTATAGATGATACACTTAGGATTAAATTGATTATAAGCAGCACTTACGCCGCTCCAATCATCTGTATAAACAACGGCAAACTCATAATCAGGATGCTTCATAAGAGTATCGCCAATAAGTTTGCCAATAAGACCAATGCCGCAAGCAGCCTTGTATCCAAGAGTTTGTGTTACGAATAATACGCGATTTTTCATTGCTGTGCTGCCTTTACCTGTTCTTCAATCCAACGATATGTTTTTTCAATGTCGCTACGCAAATCTTGTTTAGGCACCCAATTTAGTTTTTCCCTAATAAGATCATTGTTGCTGTTGCGTCCACGAACGCCTTGTGGTCCAGCGATATGATTGATAGTAAGATTTTTACCAGCAATATCACATACCATTGCTACCAAATCATTGATAGAAATAAGATGATCGCTACCAATGTTAACTGGACCAGTAAAATCGCTATCCATAAGACGCATTACGCCTTCTACACAATCATCAATATGTAGGAATGAACGAGTCTGTAAACCATCACCCCAAACATCAATAGATTCGCCATCACTGGCCATTGCTACCTTACGGCAAATAGCCGCTGGTGCCTTTTCTTTGCCGCCTTGCCATGTTCCGTGTTCACCAAAGATGTTATGAAACCTAGCTACACGATTGCGCATACCATACTGACGATTATATGACATATACAAGCGTTCACTAAACAACTTCTCCCATCCATATTCAGTATCAGGATGAGCAGGATAAGCAGTATCCTCACGACAATCAGGATTTTCTGGGTCTACTTGATTATATTCATTGTAAACACATGCGCTGCTGCTAAAAAATACCTGATCAACCTTTTGACGCTGTGCAGAATCTGCTACATTGATATTAATGCTTGCACTGTTTCGCATAACATCAGCATCATTGTCTACATTGCCAATATATCCAATACCACCCATATCGGCAGCAAGTTGGAATACTCTATCCACTTTTTGGTCAATAATAAAATCAACTACCTTTGGATTGCGGCAATCTCCAATAAAAAACTCATCACAAGCTGAACTACTAAATTCTGGTGCTTTTAAATCAACACCACGAACCCAATATCCATCCGCTTTAAGGCGCTTGGCAACATGACTGCCAATAAATCCACCTGCACCAATTACGATTGCTTTCTTATCCATATGTTTTGTCCAATACTCTTTCAAAATCTTTTATATAATTTTCATTGCTCCAATGATCACGGAACTCATTAGTAAGTTCTAGACCACGAGCAATTGTATCTTTTATTGTATTTTTTTCTGCTAGTAATTCTTGTTTCCAGTTCATTGTGCGATACATGTTACTATCACTTAATAACATAGGTTTCATGGCGGTTAGCCCACTATCTACGCAGCTACTGATACCACGACCTGGTTGAGTAGCATATAGAAACATATTAAGATCATTGTTATTCAAGAACTTTGCAAGACTGTATCTGTCTGGTATGAAATCATGAGTGATGTTAACCTTGACATTTGGTTTGGCAATAGCACAGCAATGATCAGCAATGCTGTGAGCAAGTCCGCCTGTCATATCAACATACGCACCATATGAGATATTGATATTAACTTCAACAGGTTCATCAAACTGTTCATTGACTAGTTCAATAATGCGAGGAAAGTTCTTGGTATGCTGACCAAAGCCAAACGAACCAATCTTTAATGTCTCACCAGGCGGTGAATACTTAATATCATCATAGAATATTAATGGGCGACCAATCGGACTATGCGTTTCAGTTGCTACAAAAGTAGGATCACAAACAAAATGATGCGTCATATGAGGAAATATATTATAATTATCATGTCCTGTAATAACATACTGTGGAATACCAGTTGATGCTAGAACCTGTTCAGTTAACCAAGGCATGGTAGATGGATGATGGTTCCAAATAATGCCATCAACAATATATTCATTGTAGAAGTCATAGAACTGTTCAGGTCCATTGACTTCTACTAACATGAACTCATATTTCTGCGATTGTTTTAGAATATTATAGGAGAACAAACCATAGGTATGAATCCCACAGTTTGTCTCGCTATTCATTACAATTGCTATTTTACGCATTCTTAAAACCAGATACCTGTTTGTTATTATAGATATCATTGATAGCAGTTTCAATAATTTTCACTGCTGGGCTTGCATAAGTTACATTACTATGACGGAAATCAGCTTTAATATCCAATCCATATGGCAATGTATCTTCTGGCTTATGACTAAAATTCACAAATATCTTGTTTTTATCAAGCAAGTTATCTTTGGTATTAGCATAAGTGAATGGTCCACTATTCTTACCAACGATTAGATTTACCTTAGTTGATAGGTAACTAATATCACATAAGTCACAAGCATCACTAAAGATATCGCTCGTGAATAGGATATTATCAAGTTTAGTATCAAACTTTTCAGTTGCAACAAAGGTATCTTTGGAGTGATTTGAAGCAACATATTCAATAATCTTTTGCATATTGTCCATGCTGCTTTGCTTGCTTGCTACTTCACTATTACAGAATAGATATACATTTCCTGTAAAGTTTTTATACTCGTCAACTGCCTTAGTATTGTACTTACTATAATCAATCTGTGGAACATAATCCCATACATTGTCACTTAGTTTGAGGTCAATGTCAAATTGCTGACGAAGATTATTGTAACACTCGCCCACAATGCGGTGATGGCTAATGTAAGAAGGATGGGTGTTAGCCCATAATCCCATATATGATCCCACCCAAGTATTAATAAGGATGGTATCGTCGTCACTGCCAAAGCGATTCCACTGATCAATGCCACCAAGAACCGCTGCATTGTTTTCGTCATCTAGCGTCTCCACAAGGTCAATAATTGCACGAGGATTCTTCTTATGAGCATAGAAGAAGTTTGTTTCTGGAAGTTGTCTCTTGATATCGGCAACCCATCCTCGCGTGGAGAATAGGTCGCCATAATGCCAATGATTAAAGAATACTATGTTTTCCATAGATTATCCAATAATCTGGAAGGTTGGGCAAGGAACTACTAGCTTACCGCCCTTGGCGATGAAGTCACCTTCACGCTTTACGAACTCATCAATAAAGTGCCAAGGAAGAACCAACAAGTAATCTGGATTTGCTGCTCGCATCTCTGCTTCACTTACGATTGGAATGTTAGTTCCAACAGTCTGCAAACCAAACTTATATGGTGAGCGTTCAGCAATAGCAGTCATAAGGTCTGGCGTGATGCCAAACAACTGTAGAAGAGTATTGCCCTTAGTTGATGCACCATATCCATAAACCTTCTTGCCTTCTGCCTTAGCCTGATGCAAGAAATCAAGAACCTGCTGCTTCAATGACCAGATATTGTCACCAAATGCCTTCCAATGTGCTTCGTCAGTAATATCCCAATTCTGCTCTTCATAAGCAAGAGTAGAGTTAACACGGAACTCACAAACATCGCGAATTTGCTGAGTTGCAAAAGTCTTGATATCGCTGCTAGCCTTCTGGAAAGTAACACGGAATGAACCACCGTTAGTATCATTCAGCGAGCAATCACGAAGAACAAAGCCTTCATCTTCAAACAGCTTCTTAATACTACGAAGATCATAGTAATAAACATGTTCGTGACAGATGTTATCAAATGCCAACTGCTTCAACATAAGTGGAGTATAACTCATTTGAAGAACAAATACACCATCTTCTGCAAGGATAGAATGAGCATCACGAATGAATGGACGAGGATCATTCAAGTCATAGAACATGGCAATACAAGTGATTACCTTTGCCTTTTCCTCACCATGACCAAGACTATCGTATGCTTCACGGCTGAAAAAGTCTTGCTTAACTTCTGCGACCTTGCTGCTTTCTTCCAAATATGAATCATCAGCAGGATCAATTCCCAACTTAATCATATTATTAGGTACTTGACGAAGCAGAGTGCCGTCGTTGCAGGCAATATCTAACCAGATATCCCCATCGTTGATTTTTACACGGCTTGTGATTTCGCTTACGATTTCACCTAACTGCTTCGTCATACTAGTATTGATGCCCGAACGATACCAATACTGTCCATACATCTTGTCCAGTGGGGCTACACCGTCAAGACGAACTGCTCCCATAGTCTCGTCAAGATAAAGATCAAGACTCCATGGTTTTGTTTCACGCATTTCTGCGCCTGGCTTCATAAAATCACTTACATAGTGATCGCCTAATTCTAAAATCTTCTTCATTGTTGATAATTCCTCATGTGTAACTTTTTGCTTCTACGATAGTGCTATTGCACTTTTTATTGATAACTTGTTTAATTTGAGCACGACGAGTATTGGCAGCATAAGTTGAACTTGCAATATGAACAAAGTCCAAATCATATGGTTTTTTGTCTTCGGTAGAACCATATGTTCTTGCAAGGTCTTCATTGCGCCAAATAACCTTGTTAACTTCTAACAATTCTGCAATCTCTTGCGCCAAATCAACATCCTCAAATTTTCCAGTGAGTGAGATAAGTTCACTTAACTCACGCCTGATATGATTTAGTTTATCAAAATCTGCAATCTCTTGCAATTTAATTTGAAGAATTGTAATCTTATCATACAATTCTCCAACGCCGATTGGAGCAAGAATCATACTCATCGTTTTGCTAACTCGTAATCAGTTGCGCACATATCATTAACAAGGTCTTGAAGTGTATACTCAGGCTTCCATCCAAGAACTTCACGAACCTTAGTAGCATCGCCTTGAATGTTGACAACATCAACTGGACGATAAAACTCTGGATTAACCTTGATCATAACTTCACCAGTTACAGCATTACGAGCAACTTCATCAACGCCAGTGCCTTCCCAATTTAACTTAATACCAAAGTATGCGGCAGTTGAATTACAGAAATCACGGATGCTACTTTGAACACCTGTTGCAACAACATAATCATCTGGCTTATCATGCTGCAACATCATCCACATTGCACGAACATAATCCTTGGCATGTCCCCAATCACGAAGTGAGTCCATGTTTCCAAGTTCCAACACCTTCTGCTTACCCAAGACCATGTTGGCAAATGCCTTAGTAATCTTACGAGTAACAAAAAGTTCGCCACGACGAGGAGACTCATGGTTGAATAGAAGACCGTTACAACCGAAAATCTTATAACTTTCACGATAGTTTACCGTGATCCAATAAGCATACAACTTGGCTGCACTGTACGGTGAACCAGGATAGAATGGCGTATCTTCCTTCTGCGGATTAAACTTCTGAATACCAAACATTTCACTGGTTGATGCCTGATAAAACTTGGTATCATCTTGCATTTTGAGACTACGGATAGTATCAAGAATACGCAATGGTCCAAGGGCATTGGTATCACCAGTTAATTCTGGCATTTCAAACGATACCTTGACATGGCTTTGTGCCGCAAGGTTATAAATTTCAGTAGGACGAACCTTGTCAATAAGATTGCGAATACTGTTTGAGTCACTTAGATCACCATTATGGAATGTTACTTTATCTTTAACATTCTGAATATTTGGGTGATCAAAGTTTGCGCTACGACGAATAAGACCATGAACTTCATAGCCTTTGTCTAGCAACATTTCTGCCAAGTAGCTGCCATCTTGACCTGCGATACCTGTAATAAGTGCCTTTTTCATTGATAATTCCTTTGATACTTGTATATATTTCTGATTATATGCGGACATAAATTTATGATACTGTAAAATCTTCCATGCCTGCGGTTTTAAGTCGAACCAAATGACCCAACATAAAATTCTTACTTTCTAGTGCTTTCATGATACCTAACCAACGGTTACGAAGTAGTGCAACCTCATTGATAATGGTTTCATAATCAATAACTTCATCTTCGCCGTCAACATATTTTTCAGCATCTCTTGCACTCAATGCACGAGCATAATGTTCCAAATACTTTTGGAAATGTTTACGGCGAACTTTACGCAATTGAATGTTCAAGAAATTTAAAACTGCTTCAATTTCTTGCAACTGATTAAAACGATGCTCGGTAATACCAGGTAAGCCACTTATGTTTTTTTCCACGATACCACCAATGTTGATATCACGCTTTGCTCCATTAAGTTCAGTTTCATAATGCGCAATAAAATCTGGAATTGCACCCATATTTTGACTTACTTTGGTATACCAGTTACTCATTCGTCATCTTCGTCTTCGTCGGATTCTTCCACATCAAGATGCTCAGCAATAGCTGCTCGCATGGCACTATCAACGGCTAGTTCTTGTAAATCGTGATCTGTTATGCCTAATTCAACCAACTCATTAATAACATGGTCGGCTGCTACCTGACGGTCTTTTGCTGAAATATATTCTTTGACGGTTTGCCAAAATTGAACAAGTAATTCACTTGTATCACTCATCTTCTACTTCTTCCTTCTTAGTAATAGGAGTATGCTTATTATACTCTTCCATAATTATATCCAACTGATCATCAGTGAAGTTTTTGCGAAACTCCTTGATGATTTCACCAGTAACTGGACTAGTGTATGCAAGACGATTGCCTTCTTTGACAAGAATACCTTCATCTTCCATCATTTCAATAAGACCGCTATAAGGACTCATGCCAGTAGTATATGGAATTTTAACTTGTACAGATTCAAATGGCTTAGCATAACGAGTTTTCATTACCTTACATGCGGCACGAATACCATTTACTTCCGAGGTCTTGTTGCCATCTTCATCTTCCTTCAATTTCAATTTGCGCATAGCAACCACAATAGAAGAAGCGTACACAAATCCTTGTCCACCAGAAATCTTATCATCTGGATCAAACATATCTTGCGAAGCATAGGTATGGTTAGTTGCAACCATGCCAATGTTATAAGAACCAAACATATTAACACAGTTACGAACTAGGGCAGTCAATGCCTTTGGCTTGCGACCCATGTCACCCTTCAAATCACCTGATTCAAACTGATTAACATCGGTTGGAGTAAGCAACATGCCAAGAGAGTCAATTACAAATAGAACCTTTGGACGCGCTTCTTCTGCCATTGCCTTGTAATGATCCATGAAGTTGGTGATAGTCTTGGCGACATCATCAATCATTGCCATATTAAGCTTAAGAAGATGATCTTCATCAGTCTTAACGCCAAGTGCTTTTAGCCAATCTTCATCAAGCGCATTTTCAGTATCAATAAGAATGACATAAATTCCCTGATCCTGAGCGTTCTTGACAATATTACCGCTGCAAATATAACTTTTACCAGCGCCAGACTCACCAGCAAATACGGTTACCTTTCCAAGAGGAATACCCTTGTTAAAATCACCACTGATACGATAATTGAGTGTGTAATTTCCTGTAGAGACCCAATCAGTTGGATCATTATATCCAACACTCATGCCTGGAATTGCTTTGGTTAGGTCTTTCCTAAATTTTGATATGTCAAATGGTTTAGCCATGATTATGCCTTTGTTAGCTTTATTAAATTATTATATGAAATTGGGACAGGATTGTCAATAATCCTGTCCCTTATTTTTCAGATTATTCAGCAGTTTTGCGATTGCGAATCATGCTAAGGATGTCTGCTGCCTTCTGGCTGCTATCACCACGAGGAGCGGTAGATACTGGCGCAGATGCAACGGGAGCATCATCGGTATCAAAAGGAACATCATCCTCTTGAACTGCCGTAGGACGGCTGTATGCCACAGTAGGTTTTGCAGCAGGAGCAGATGGTACATCATCTGCATCTGGGTTATTACCCATGCCACTTGGCTTGTAATACTGACCCCAACGATTTTCATCGTAGGTAGCACCATCAACAGATGCTTCAAACATCTCCTTGATGATCTTAAGTTCAGCATCGCCAGGTTTCTTTGGAAGGAAACTCTTCAAGTCAAACAAACCAAATGCATCAATTGCTGCACGTTCAGTCTGTGTGAGTGCTGATTCCTTACGGGCCCACTTACTGGTAGCATAATCTGCATACTGTCCCTTGCTAGTTTTAGTGATACTAAAGTCCAGACCACGATCATAGTCTGTCGGTAGTTCCTCAATATCAGGGTCTTTCAATGCAGCAATGATCAAAGGATAAATGCTTGGGCTAATTACAAACCTACGAATTGGATTCTCAGGAGTGCTGTCTTCGGTAAGTGGATTATCACGTACAAAGCCTTGGAAAAGATAAGAACGCTTCTTCCAATACTTACGACCCATTTCTTCAAGGCTCTTGTCCTTGAACCATGTGCGAACCTCTGTAAGAATGGAACAAGTTTCGTTCCACATTTCCATACAAGGAACCTGAACAGTCACGGGTTTGCTGTTCATCTGACCCTTAACGCCTGCGAAAGGCAAGCGGATCATTGCACGTTCTACCCAGAAAAAGTCATTCTTTGCATCGCCATCAGGCAAGAACCTGATACGTGAAGTTGCATTTTCGGGGATGTTCCAGTGAGGGTATACGGCATTGTCTCTGCCGCTGTTGTTGCCGTTGCCAGTTGAACGGGACTCTTGTTGTGCGAGTTTCGCACGGATTTCTGCCAATGAAGCCATAATGTTTTTTTCCTTTTTGCCATATGTGCCATATACAATAGAACTCTCTCTACTGCATATATCTATTTATACATCAACTACGAACACGATGCAATATCTTTTTTTTAATTTCTTGCATTTTTATATCAATAAGTATTTTTATGTTTTTCAGTATTAGTACCACGAAAAAAGAAAATTTCTCATGTCACTTTGAATATGCCAACTGGGTAATCAATACTGACAATGGATGGATTTCTACTCGTATAAACAATAAGCTAATAGTTTATAAAGGATACGCAGATTATGCTGATATAAACAATATACTTGAGTCAATAGTAGAATCAGAAACGCCAAACACAACTGGTAATTTTTGCTGCATTGTTATTAGCAACGATGCAATTCAAATAAAAACCGATTTATATAGAAGTTTTCCTATCTATTATGATGATAGCGAAATAACAAACCTAAGTCAACTTAAAAATAATGTATATTCAAGTGAATTAGTACATATAAAATTAAATGAAGTTACTAAGCAAAAATTCAAAATAATAGATGATTTAACAGAAGACACATTATCCGAAGATATTATCTTAGATAAATTACATAATTTTCTTAATAAAAAGATTGAATCATTTGTAAAACACAATACTTTGCCACTAAAGATATTTTTAAGCGGCGGCGTAGATAGCATGTTAGTTTATAGTTATATGATTAAGTTTGCTAATGTTGAGATATTGAAGGGAGAGTTCTTTCAATTTGATGAGTTCTATTTAAAAAATCATAAAACCTTAAAAAATTCGTGGGCATACAATGAGATAAGTCATTTTTTAGAACCAAATATTTTTGTAAGCGGTGCACCTGGCGATGAATATATGTTGCGTGGTCCATATACGGCAAATTTATATTGCTTAGTAAATGGAGAAAATATCGCAAATCTATTAACTCAAGAACAATATAATGATTCTTATCATAAGTTATATTTTAATTCAGATAAAAATATAAAGATATTTAATGAACCAGTTTCTAAGTTAGTTAAAAATAATAAGATATTTTGTTATAATTTTATCTGTAATAACTTACTCAATGATTATCAACATCATCATTTGGGAAATACTTTAACTTATACACCATTGCGTGACTTAGAAATTACAAAACTTCTTTTTCAATTACCATTAGAAATTGCATTAAAACAAGTAATGGATGGGTATATTAGTAAAAAATTAATTGAGAGAAATAACTCTCAATTATTAAATCATATAAGCAAATTTAAAAATTGGGATAATCATATGGCTAATCTTATAGGATTAACCATATAAAATTATGCTGGCGGATTAATATAAACAGTTTCGCCGTTAATGATATCACCAGTTAGCGTTACCTGATAACGACCATCTTCTGTTGGTCCAATATTGACCGCATGGTTGGGAAAGTTAGGTGTAACCTGACTTATAACCGCCCAACTCATGCTGCCACTATTGGTATATGTTTGCTTGGACGCCCAATCTTGGAGCCATGCTAAATCATAATTCATTTACGCTTAATTCCTGCAATTGCTTGAAGCCATACTAAATCGGCGGCTGCACGGCTTTCAGAAACTGATTCATTCTTCTTGCCAAAATACTTGGCTTGCTTATCGCTAATGCCTTTCTTTTCTGACTTGTCATCGTCATCATCGTCTTCGTCAGCATTGTCATCTTTGCCTGGCTTCTTATCTGCCCAATCTGGAACGCCATCGCCATCAGCATCTGGCTTCTTCTTGGCAGCTTCCGTAACGCTTTCGTCAGTATATTCTACATCGTTATCTTTCATATAATCACGAGCAGTATCTAGATAATCAACAGCCTTTGTAATCTTAGCCTGTACCCATTCTGGAAGATTTTCTTCATCATCAAGGATTGACTGTAATTCTGCTGCTGCATCTTTTGCAGTCTTTAATTCGCCCTTGGCCATACGACCTTCTTGATCATATTCTGCCTTGTCATCAGCACTTGGCTCATTGCCTTCATGCTCTTCTTGCTCATGCTCATCGCTTTCTTCTTCTTGAGCATAGATATAGTTTTCCATCAAAGGCAAACCTGCCAATCTACGCATTTCCATAATTTTCTTATTCATTGGGGTTTCCTTTTCTTTGCTTTCTTTAACAGTATAGGTTTTGCCATCTACTTCAAATTCTTTCTTACCAGTAGCCTTTGCTGCTGCAAGTTTACCACTAAATTCATTACCTTCATTTGGTTCTTCGTTGACAGCATCTTCAAATGGATCGGTTTTTGTTTTTGGCTTCATCTTTTCTTTAATCCACGCCATTGCTTGTTCTTTGTCATCAAAATTTACAAGTTGGTGANTTGGATTGCGTTTTAAAACTACTTCATATCCACCATGCTGTGCGGGTTTAACCATATAAGGAACTGGCTTATCATCGCCTTGCATAGCAGCGGCACCAGCGCCAAGACCAGCGGCAAGTGCGCCAGCGGCTAATGTTTTACCAATGCCTTCATCTGTTTCTTCTTCGCCCATATAATCTTTCCAAGGATTTTTCGGATCGACTGATTTTCCCTTTGCTGCATCAGCACGGATTTTATCTTTGTATGCTTTGTCCCATGCATCATCAGGCTTTTTGGGATTTTCTCTTGGTTCTTGACTTTGATTTTTTTTGGCTAAATTAGCAGCGACAGTTAAAGCAGCCATTTCACCACCTTCATCAACAGCATCTTCACGCATACCAAGTTCTTGCATAACTTGCTTTACCATGATACTGATATCACTGCTGCCAAGTTCTTCCGCACCTTCATGTTGATATGCTACGCCACTAATTGCATCAATAACCTTATCAAGACCGTGCGCACGAAGTAATTTATTTGCAACACCACTGCTCATCATGCGATGAGTAATCGCATCAGTAATATCTTGTACGCTTGCGCCTTGCTGTTCTTCACCGATACCCATGATTTCTTCGGCAAAGATTTCACTTTCGGTCTTTTTGCCTTTAATCTTTTCTGGCTTACGATTAGTATCTTGACGATATTGGCTTTCATCTTCTGGATGTTGCTTAATATGATTAAGTTCTTTTAAGTATTTTTGTGCAAGTAGAATAGCAAGTTTTTTATCATGATTATATTCAGGATCATCGTTGCGCTGTCCAAATGCTTCGCCTTCACTGCTCATAAGATCACCCATGAGTGCAGCAAAGTTAGCTACATCGTCGCCATCTTTTGCAACAAGACGATTGGCAATATCACCAAGAATAGCAACGGCCATTGCTTTGCTATCGGTATAGCTACGGCTTGTCATTAGCTTGTCTAAACCACTGTCAGCTTTTAGAACTAATTTAAATTCAGGAGTTTTAATCTTGTTTTCTACACTATTGCTAACTTCATCAAGTTTGTTAATAGTATTCTCACGAAGTCTCTTATATGCACCAGCAGCACTTGCAAGATAATTGTCAAGGTTTTCATTATATGTTTGCTGAGTGAACCATGCCTTCATTTCTGTTACATCTTCAACCTGTTCACCAAGAAATTCAGCAAGTGATTCTAAACTTTCATTAAATGAACGACTATTGTTGCTTAAACGATTAAGATGACGCTTTAAATTTTCTTTTACAGTTTGTGCGGCACGAATAACATTATGTGCTTCTGCTGCTTCAAATGTACGGGTGCGAGTAGCACTTGCAAAGCGTCCCAGATTACGCATTTCGTTTACTGCACGAGAAATAATTTGCCCATTTGAATCATAAGGATTGCCACCACGACTAACATGGTTTGCCATTGCCTTTGCACCACTTACGCTCTTAAATGGAAGAAGGAATTTTTCACCACTTTCATTTACAAGGAAGATGCGATCAACCTTTAACAAACGATTGTTTGGATTTTCCAACATGCGCTCGTTATGAACAACATGAATACGAACATTGTTAAGGTTACCTTCGCTAACCTTACCTTTGCGGTTCCATAGAACACGGCTTTCTTCTAATGATTCTTTCATTTTCTTCTTCTCTGGGTTTGTTTTTGTTAAAAATTCATAATCTCTGCGACTTAATACATCTTTGCTAATATCACGAACATCAAAGTTAAGCATATGTGATTTTGCATAACGACGCAATTCACGCAAAAATTGATACCAATAATTCTTATCTTCTGGTAACATGCGGTCGGTAATGCTTGTATCAAAAAATACTTTTAGTCCGTTGCCATCAACAAGACTGCAAGTTATCTTACCATAATCACGATTACTTTCTTTGTCATGATAGGTAAAG
>JGI24891J29808_1000223_pt1 | contig 57274 bp, 85 predicted proteins | sample FreactcultuFSWF8_FD_29808 | JGI IMG/M metagenome (IMG submission 29808)
AAGCCCAACGCAGGTACGGATAATACATCGCCTGACTGCCATCCGTAATGTCCATAATTACCCCCTCATTCAAGGCACGAGCAATGTAGGTGGCCTCCAAAAAGCCGACCATATATGGGGTCATCCAGCCTATACGCTCATTAGAAAATACCACATCATAATCTTCGCCCAACTCTTCGCATACGTGGCGTAGCGAATCTATACGTTCGGTAATAGGCTTTTGTTTGAAGATACTAGGCTCAAACAAAGTAGATAACAGTGCCTTACCTTTCTCATCCGCCTTTTTATACGCAGCAATTGCATTACTCTCTAAAATCTTTAACTCTTTATCGTTTTTCATCTGTGTGTTTGTTTTACAATTAAGTATGTTGCAAATGACATGCCAAAAATAGCGGAATTTCATTTTATTTTTCAAAATTATTTTACTTTCTGCTTTTGGCACCATGCAACAAAATGTATACTCCAGCCATGAGGCCCTTTAATGTCCTTATATCCTTTCTCAATAAGGGACTCATTAAAACTATCTGCAAGCTGCATTAACCGCTGAATACCTATCCCACCTAAAGAAAGTGCCAGTGTTTCCCGAACACGGGAGTAATTTACAGAAGAAAAGTATTCATCGGAAAAGCTTTTTAATTCACGTTCCAGCTTGAATAACTCTGGTATGTTATTTTTTTGGAACAAATCCCAGTTGTCATACCCAAGTTGGTCACATGTGGTATTAGACAACTCCGACAGGTGCGCCCTAACTACCGCTTCCCAATAATCGTAATCTGGGAGGTCTTCATCTTTACTACTGGATAATCTATGTCCTTTCGTATAATATCCACACCTGAAGCAATCGTCTGGGGATATGTTACTAATCAGTTCGGCAACACGATTCTCATTAGCGAATATGTTGGTGTTGTTTCTTATGCGGCTTGCGATAAGCGATGTGATACCCTTCCTTTCGCTGAAACACTCTTCCTGTGGCGTTCTCTTGCTGTCATGACTATATCCAAAGAACGGGCCGTATCCATCCGCATGCAAGCAAAGAGCAAGGTCATACCAGATACTGTCAGTTCTTGAATAATGGCTCTTTGAATATTTAGCTACGTTTATAAGCTTGAAAGGCTCCATGTTATCTATTTTTCTTCATGTATTGCAATGACCGTGCCAAACTTAATCATCTCGTGGTAACACTTTGTAAACGCCATAAAATATCCATAACCAAATGGAGGACCCAATACCGTGACTGCAAATACAATCCGCAATAGTAATAGCGCCGAGGATGTGTATCATCTTTACTGACTTAATATATTTCAGTTTAGTAAATAATGTGAGATTATGCGATTTTCTCGCAGTTTTCAGTTTTAAGTATCTTACCAAGAGATATTACAAAATGCTCACCTTGCATGTTTCCCGACCATTCAGGACGACATAAGCCAAAGGAAATACCTTTGCACTCAACGACCATTGTGCGGGCTGTTTTAGAGTAGCCATGACGGAAGGTGATAGTATTGAAGTGCCTTAATTGTTGCTCAAACATTGTATCTGATGGTACAAATTGTTCTTTAAACACATCGATGTCTTTGCACCAATCGTATGGTAATAACGATAATCTTGTTGCCCAATACGGTTTTAATTCCCGATATTCCTCCAACTTCTCACCCGAAAGTATCATATCAAACCATTGACCTTTCAGGACTAAATTCAAATTGCTCATATCATTTCGGTTTTAACGGTTCCTACATATACCCAAATGTTGTTGTCCCACGCGGCCTGACCATACTTAGTAATGACCCAGCCATTAAAAGTATCTCGCTTGCCCTGTGTATAAATCATAGAATTGAAATCATGACCAACATTACCAACAATATCAGATTCGCTTAAATCCTGCACCCTCTTAACCTGCACATCAGTAGGGATGATTACCATACGGGCGGCTGATTTTGGCATGCGGGCACCACTATAATATTTCATTTCATCGTCTTCTGCTTTGTCTGCCTCGTACATAACCCATTCAATTTTCCCCAACCACACTTCTCTATACGGCTCCCTCACATATATCCGCTGACCAACTTGGAGAGAGGCGCATAACTTAATAAAACAAGAAGGCCATGGAGTGTAAACACATCCCTTATACGCCCAATTTACATTTGAATTGGGGCCGTTGAATATCTCAAAAGCCACGTGAGCATCTTTGCTCATAACAATCATTTCTGGTTGCGGTTTCACAGGCAGCACAATAACTGTCTTACTCCCTATTGCTAATGCCTTTGCCTCATCTGCCGTTGTGATTATGCTATTCATGATTCAAATTTTACTGTTGTGTATTTATTCGTTTTCAACCTGCCGACATACCATCCATATTGTCTGTAAAAACGGTACTTCCTTTTGTTGGTAAACTCCTTGAAAAGAAGCCGACTCAATAATCTAGCAGTCTTGTTCATGTTACCTATTTTAGTGTGTTAAGAAACTCAATAGCCTCACCTACCGCTGGGAATAGCAGGGAGATATCTTGCCATGTTGCAACTTCATGTAATGGAGTAAACAATTCAAATGCTCGGTTCCTAATAGCCATATCTGCATAAGCACTGTCGACTACAATAAGGGCATCGTACACTTTTTTAGCAACAGGAATAAGCCAATCGAACGAGGTGTTGTATTCTATGTTGTATATGTACATCCTATGGGATATGTCCCAATTAGGCTTAATGTAATAGTCTGGCTTATCCGCCTGTTCCCACCCGTCATAAATGGCAACCACTTTCAACTTGTCGCTTAGTTCACTCATGGATTCGGAGTTAGTCCTGCTGATTGCAAATATTCCTCCACGGTCTGCCACTCTTTATTAATGAAATTGACGTGACCTGATTGATATGCCTTGTCGGCTTCCTTTGCCATTTCTTCAAGAGCAATGACCGCCAAAGGCCTTACTGTGTAGTAAATAACCTCCTGCTCAACTATAGTCATCTGTTTTATTTCTCTCCCGTCCTCTCTAAACGTTTCCGCCATCTTATCGGCAAGTGCCGTTACTCTTTCTTCGTAATTCATATTTCACCAATTTTATTGTCAATAATGTGCTGTTTCGCAGATGCCCATGCAGCAGATTCAGAAATTCCAACCATTGATAAAAAGTCAAAACTATTTTCGCTTTTTAGAATAGCGCGCCTTATATCAAATACATTATTTTCGGTACGTGTTATTGTTATGGCTAAAGCCGATGGGAATAAGCTCAGAACAATTTCTTTATCGGTCATCTGTGCTGTTTTTATTGTAACAAAATCCTGCGGCCTCTCTGGAGAAATCAATACCCCTTTACTATCGAATTGTGAATAGTGATACCATTTCATATCAACCTCTATAAGCTCTGCTCCACAGTATCTGCATTCCGTAACTTGCCTATCTCCACCGATGGCTTGACAATTTCCGCCATCACATTCCAGCCTATCTTCACTATCATAAAAAGCTTGCATACTCAATGATTTATCTCAATACCTCTTTCCAAAGACCTTTCTTTATTTCAACGCGCTTGTGTGTCTTGGGATTGTACGGAATAATATCACGGGCCTTGAATTCTGGTTGTGGTATTTTATGCACCTTATCCGCACCCTTGCTTCGCTTCCTCCTCGTAACTACTCTTACAACAACAGGCTCGTCGGTCACTTTTTCTGATTTCGGTTTCTGTATTTTAACGACTGGTGCCTTGACTTCACTTACCTGCCGTGCTCGCTCCTTTCTTACTCCTTTAACTTTCTTCGGATTAAGTCGCTTCCAACCAGTAGCCGTCATTATATTTTCATGCTCTTGCCCTCGGTGCTTTTTTATCCTGAACGTACCGATTGCCACTTTGCTAAGGTATGGTATTTTAATACCCGCTTTGCGCCATTTACTCATCAGGCTCTTCAATCTATCCTCATTCACGCCGAACATTTCTGCCATTTTAGCTATCCCCAGCGTCAATATTTTTCCCTGCACCTCTTTAATCCGAGTATCCCAAATACTGGTTTTTGCTCTTACGGCGTGCATGCACTCTCTGGAGCAGTATTTTTTCCTGCCGATTTTAGCGTTGGCGACTATCATTATAGTGTGACAATCTGGATTTTTGCATACCGACTCGATACTTTGTTTAGCACTCATATCACAAACTGCCTTTTGAAATGTTTTTATTATCTATTCTTCTTTGGACAATAAATTCGCGCTTGCCTTGGCAAAATTTGCCCCACTGGGAATTACCGATATACCTCTTTACCTCCTCAGTACTAACAAATCCGTGTCTACTCCAGTCTTCATCACCCTGCATTTTCCAGAACATGACTATATAACCATCATCTTTGAACTTGTAGCACTGCATTTCTTTTATTCGCTCCTCTGACAACCTGTCTCTCAAATCAGATAGCTCAAACTTATACAGCTCGTTTCTTAATGGTTTTTTGTTTCGTGCTACACCGCGATTGGCATAAAATGTCTCTTTATCGCTTTTTCTCATTATTCAGAATATTTGTCACCGTAAAATGTGTAACTATTTCTTTCAACTGCACATATCCATATTTAAACAGGCCATCAGGCTGTCCTTTCACCATCCACCCCTGCCAGATGTGAAAGTAGCTATCATATATCGCTCCTGACTCCGTTTTTACTTGGCACCAGTCACTCATAAGCCGCTCATTCATTCTGCTCTTTATAATCACTGGCTTATTGTTTATCGCACATATCCACTCACTCATTTTCATCTTTGTTTGTTGTGGAAATGAAAGTCTTTGCTTTTCGCCATGCATCGGACTCGGAAGATGCGCCATTAACGATAGGTGTGACGTATCCATCTTCTATTCTCCAGAACAAACTTTTCGAAAACAGCTTTGCACCATATGTAGCATATGCTCTGGGATACTTACCTATAACAAAATCCTTTGTTGTCATTTTTTTATGCTTTTTCTAATCTTGAATTACAATCGAATGGCAATATATATACTTTCTGCAAAAGCCAAATTAGAAACTCCGCCCTGCCTTCTGCTTCGGTACTGGTATCATTGAATGCAACACCGCCCAAACCTTTTTCCAAAATCAAATACCTGCCATTATTCTGCACTTCAACACGACTGCAAAACAGATAAAGTAAGGTCCCCAATTCAGCAGACGTGAAGGCGGGTGAATTCTTTCCTGTTTCGTGAAATTCGCCATCTACACCGTAGTCATCAAACGTATCACCTAAAGGATATGCAATGCAAAACGGGTCTCCATGGAGCTGTGGTTGAAACAAACAGGGATGCCACTCAGTCGAACCAGACTCTAATCTCTTGGCACAATTTATCCAAGTGAAGTAAGAATCTGCCGTAATGCCAAGGTCTCTCAATTTATTCCCCTGCTCATATGTGCAAACCTGATTCTGAATCTTCATCGCTTTGTTCTTATAGTATAGGTATTGCGAACTTCAGTTCTATCTTGTGGGAGTGACTTCAAGTGCTCCAAGTGTTGTTTCTCCATTTCGCTGAGCTTCCCCTCCTCATCAAGGATACTCAGAAAAGCTTGCTCTATTCCTCCATTTCTATGCCTTGTTGTCGATTGTATTTCGAAGTCTTTCATTGTGTGTTATTTTTTATTTTTACGTTTTGATTTATAGCTGCCTATGGTGAATCCTGAATTAGGCTTGTGATATTTCCTTATCATGCCAGTAGGCATAAAAGTAGGCTCAATGATTGGCACCAATGGCGCGTAATCTCTTGAATATTGCAAATAGTCGTCTACGCTAAGGTTACTCGCTGTTTTTTTAGGACCATCCCCAACGACAAGTAATCCGCCACTTGTTGATAGCATAGAAGCCGTATGAATAGCCGCTTCACAGAAGTCAAATCTATCCGAAGGTGGCCCTACTATTTCTACGTGTCTATACGCGGTCATATCAGTAGATGCAAGTATGCCAAACTTTGTATTTTTAAATTCTTCCATTGGTTAATTGTTTTCTTGTAATTTGGCAAACATATACCAATCTGGAACAACTACTTCATTGTTCTTAGCATTGTATTCTTTCACAAACGACTTGGCCTCTTCCAGTGTTTCAAATTCTTTCACTTCATCCAAACGACTTCCAAATCCCTTCTCTGATTCTATTATAAGTACTCTTATCATGCTACAGATTTATTCGCCTCTATGAACTCACTTGCCAATGTTATGCACTTACCAGAAGATGGTAAGAAATCACCGTCTGTTATTCTGCGACTCTTTTTCAGCATAAAGAAGCTCGCTTGTGGCGTGGAATATTTATTTATCAGGTAAAAACCAGATAACAGGGCCGTTTCGCCGCCCTGCCGTTTTATTATATCTAAAACGGCATTATACTCTTCCAAAGTTGATACTACAATAACATCATACTCTGTCATTTCCGATACGTGCGTTATCATAATCCGACCCTTTCTGTTTTAGAAATCAATCTATCAGCCTCTTCATTTGGACAAAAACAAATATGGTTGCCACCTACATTTGCAACTTCCAAGTAATGGCAATTATCATCACACCAATATAATCTGAGGATATTCCCAAATGCATCCTTAACCAAATATGTAGTTACTACTTTCATGCTGATTTTATTTTTTATCTAACTGGTTTGCCGAGCTTATTGCCATCGATGTCATCTCATCCAGAGATGCTTCCAAGCTTTTTATGCGCTCCTCTTGGATTTTGGATAGCGCTTCTCTGATTTCCTTATATTTCATTACTGAATAATGGTAAATAAAAAAGAGAATTGTAGTCATCCCCAATCCGACCGCTAGCCAACAAATTAATAGGCAATCATTTGTTTCTTTGTTCATTTTAAAAAATATTTTTATTAACAAGACGATATCTACGATGGGATAGACCAGTAACAATTTTAGGTACGTTTATTCGGGTAACGCCCTTATCGGTAGCCCTATTGGAATGCGCGGCCATAAAATTACCGATAATACAAAACGGGTCATAACTTATGCCAGACCGCCTATCTATTATGTAATAATTCAGAATATCACTCCTCATAGCTAATCGTGTTTCCATTGATAATGCAAAATACGTGCCAAACAATTGGCGCTATGACCTCTTTATATCACCAGAAACAGTCGATACTGAGCCAGAAATATTACTGCACCTTACATCGCCAGAAATAGTAGACACGGAACCACCTACATTTCCGCAAGTAATGTCTCCTGATACGGTTTTAACAGCACCAGTAACTCCGCCTTTTACCTGTACACTATTGCACGCATCAACAGACAGGCTCTCAATGTTACCTTCGATGACGATGCTTATGCTCTTATCGTTATCATGTTGTCCTTGCAAAACGCCATCAATGTACACCTTGTTGTTGACAATACTGACATTGCTACCCGAGTAGGAGCTTTGGTTTATTCTTATAGTAGACATGCCTTTTTATTTATTTTTTGTGATTAATTCATTAAGTTTCAATACTGCTGTTGAATACACCTCATGCTCCTTTGGCTTGTAACCAGATAGCTTCAGCTTATATTTACGTCTTAACTCGGAATAGAATATCTCATATACCCGCGCTTTATCCTGAAACGTCATAGATTCATAGTGATATACACTGCTTACTAGAGTATACGTCCAAACAGGTTGCCAGTCATTTATTAAGAATTGACAGAAAAATTCGTATGGCGATTTAACTCTTGCAGCCCCAGATTTTCCTATTAAGTATAATATAGTAAACAATATGAATATCATGCCAGCAAATACGTAGCACCAAGATAATAAAGAAAATAGCAAAACAAATCTCATTGTTTTGCTATTCCATAGCTCAATGTTTATCTTTTTTATTGCGGATTTTATTGCTTGGTATGCACAGACATAACCAGACAAATAAACAAGTGCTATTACTATTGCTTCTTTCATGCTTAACACTGGCAATTATCATGCCAAAATAATATAAAAAGGCCCTGACAGGATTTTTACCTGCACGATTTATTGGTTACTCTATGTAGTGCGCTGTATTTTCCCGCTACCATGCATACGATAGCATATTTGCCGTTCTATTTACTGCTTTTAGGGCCTTCCCAAGCGCACATCGTTTTCACCTCAATCCGACTTAAGCCTTGTACTTCGGCTTCCATCTGCGTCTCCGATTTTACGGACTCAAAAGCTTTCCGCCACAAGGCCTTTTTATATTTATCCATTTTTACATTGCCAATCAATGTCGTCATCTGATAGAATTACCTTTATCTTTTCTTCTCTCGGGATGCGCCAGTGCGTTATCTTGCCTATCTTACCTATACCAAAGTATTCAGTCACGTCTATCATCCATCCGCCGTCCCAGTGATTCTCTGTAGGGACCACTGTACCACGCCATCCAAAAGGCTTTTTTTCGTCTCCGTCCCTACGCTCAATCTTGAATGGGAAGTATGTAGGGAACGCAATGCCTTCATTGCCATCGCAATCTTTTACCTGTAACCTAACTTCATGTGGAGGTAGCATTGTCTTGTCTTCCACGCTAATCCATCCATCTCCTGCGGCTTGATTAAAAATCAGGTCAAAGTATTGATTCCTGTTAAGGCCCTCAAATCGAAATGAATTGAGTCCGTCCCCATAGGCCTGCTCAATATGTTCTCGCTCTACCAGAAGCATTTTTTCAATCTGCTCATTAAAGGCTATCTCCTCAATATTATCTTTGAATATTAAGTCGTTGTGTGCCCACTCCTTCAGTTGTTGTATTGCTGTTTTCATACCGATTATTTTTGCTATTTTTCTTTGTTTTTCAAGTACCAGAATAGCTTTTCAAACATGCCAGTTCTGGCCCTTTGTTTATTGTATGCCGTTTCAGTAACAAATTTTCTCTTATCACCGTCTTTTATAAACCGCAAATTTGATTCGTTTTCATTTTCCTGCTTAACATACTCTTCTACTTTGTTGGTAAGTTCCAAAACTTGTTTTCGCGTTTCAAATAACTCAGAGGACAGAGCACTATTGCGCCTTCTAAGTGCATCGTATTTAACCTTCAAGTCGCTATACTGCTCCGATAGTTGCCCTTGTTCTGTGTTGGTATCCATAGGTATCTGGTCTTTTTAGTCTGCTGATGGAAATGGTTGCCATTTAATAACGTTGGGGTAGTAATAGAGGCTGCACCTATCCCCATCTATTGAGTTTTCAAGCCGAGCAAATTGTTTGTTTTTATACGTAGACGCACTAACCTTGCCATCTTCCGTAATAACAATTACGGATTGTCGCTCTTCTGGTAAATCCCCTTCACTAGTATAGCGCCATGAACTCTGTCTATAAATTTCAGCGGCCTCTTCGAAAAAGGATACTCTATGCCCCGTAACTAATGTCCCGCCAAGTTTATTCTTCTTAGCAATTATAGCGCAGCACTGCTTAAATGTAAGCCAGCCAGATTCATTCGATGTTGTAGTGCTCATATTTCAGTGCAAATTTTAAGTTCCTTCCCAACTAGTACGTAATATAAGTTCTGCAACTCATGAAGGTAGAACTCCTTTCTCAAATCCTTATTCCAAAGTGTGCATATGTCATCTTTAGGCGCACGTTTCGACTCCCTGCCCTCTGTTATGTATAGATAATCACCAGAAAACGATAGGACCTTACTGCCCTTGCATCTATCATCGCCTGTGAAAGGATAGATGCTGATATTCCATGCGTTCCATGCATCTTTTTCAAATCCGCACTTTAAAAGTATTTCTGGAGTCAATGGTATTGGTGACAGGTCTTTTAGATACCATGTAAGTGGGTGAACGGATTTATCTATTTTCCCGTCAATTGTCGGAAACATGGCAACGTTGCCTTCTTGTTCCGTCAAGTACTCGATTGAATCTATCCTAAATGGGCATTGGTCTTCTCTTGGAACGTTCACCCAATTGCCTATCCTTAAATCTTTCGCTTGCATCTACTGTTTTTTTTGAGCGCCTATGCGCCATTGAACTTAACCTCTGTATCTACAAGGCCTATTGCCGACAATAATTCAATAGATGGCGAAGGTCCATAAGCAACGCTGAACTTGTTTTTCATCTGGACCACCTTAAATTTCTTCGCATTGGTACATTTATTTACTTTGCCTTGTAATAAATATGGTCCAGCATAGTTGAACACATAAATGTCTGTCCATCTGCTCCAGCTAAATGGCGCGGAAAAATAATGGATAAACCAGATGCTAAATTGTGTACGTATTTTCATTGCCGTGTTTTTATGATTTAATTATACCTGCTGCTACAAGATGAGTATACGCGCCTTCATGCCCGTAGTAATATACAATAGCCTCCACCAATTCGCTCACTGGCTTATCCTGCATTTCAACCTCGTTCATGGTCATGTTGGAACTTATTATGTGTGACCGCCCCCAATCTGGGCAAGGGTCGTAACACACTGCAAATGGACATTCTTTACCACCAGATATATCCTTAGTTTGCTCTAACATATAGAGTCCACCTACCGTTTTTACTATCATATTGCAGCTTATTTTTTAGCTTTAAATATTTCGTACAGGTCATTTGTACTGAATCCAAAATAATCTTTTGAAATCCATTTATCCTCATCTGATTCAGAGGCCTTATAACCTTCTTTCGCTAACCACTTACCAAATTCCACTGAATCACCTCCGCCACTTACCGCTTGCCTGCCCTCTTTGCCTTTCTCTAGAAAAAGCTTGAGCGTTCTCCCATCATCCTGATAAGATAGCTCCACTTTACCAGTATTCATGTTCACATACTCACGACCATTACCTATTACCTCAACTCGGCTAATGATATTTGCTGTGGTCACATTGGCTTTTAAGAAGTCTTGGTATGCGGCATAATATCCATTACGGAAGTAGTCTCGATGTAAAAGTGATAAATTACCTGCTTCTACTTCTTCCATTGAACGTTTATAAGCAAGAAGGGCCGCGTCATCATTTGTTGTTTTCGATTCATTCACGCTGTTAGATTCATCCTTCTTATTTATACCGCACATGTTATTTGCTATTTCCTCTATTGTGTTAGCATTAACGTTCTTATAATCTTTTCTGAATGTCTTTTCTCTCTCTGTTGGTACGTACACATACTCTACTTCACAGTCTTCGTCAATAATGACATTCCGATATGCACCGTCATTGTCCAATCTGTAGAGAAGCATTTCTGTTTCTCCAGTTCTGGAAACGCACACATCTGGCTTACCCAGCACGTTGCAACGGTTTATTATACTCGTTGCAACGTCTATGATTTTCTGGTTTTGAAACTTCAGCACCTCGTACATTGTCTTAACCGTGCATTCAACAGAGAATTCCATTTCTTTTTTTTCGGAATTTCCGACATCAACTGATGTCATTTGCTCCAAAAATTCAAGCACAGCGAACCCATTGGCATCTTGCTGCACGTATGGCTCGCTTTCTGGTCCATAATCTTCTGGCTCACCTCTGGGGTCCCTATCTTCGCCATATTCCTCAATATGGTCAGTAGTGTATTCTACCCACACTTCACCTTTGCCATTACCATCTGCGAACGCCTTAATGAATGATGGAGAGATTGGTGGGATATTCTCAATTAGTGGGTAAGCGCAAGTAATAGCCTTACATAGTTTTGATATGTTATGGTCTTTATTACACCTGTCGGCTTCGGCTTGGTCTTCACATGGATTCATTAAAAACCATTCACCATCCATATCCATCATGTACGGAAGACCCACTTTTATCTCGCGGCTATCAACTATGATGAGCTGCTGGGCTTGCCATTCTATGATATTGTATGGGTGATTGGTTACAAAGGCAATCTCACCTGTGATTGACTTGAGTAACCCATTGCCATTAGTGACAAATGAAGGCGTTACTAACCCATTTCTCTCTAATGATTCCTGCTGCTCCTTATATGCATTGCATACATCTATTGCCAACTCATTCGAGGCCTCCATTGGCAGGAGTATCGCCGTTGCTTGTCTTTTCATATCGTGTGGTTGTTTTCGGCTCTAGTGCGTAATTTATCAAAAAATCTTTTATTATCACTCGATATTCTGTCATCGACTACTTTTTTGACATCCAGCAGTTTGTAACTAAGAGTCATATATTCATGTCTGTAGTTGATGTTCATCAGTTTATTACCAGTGCCTTCAACATCTTTGGGGAATAACTCATTCGCTTTCTTTTCAATGTCCTCTGGAACTATGTCTGGGTTAGGATGATGAGAGCATGGCTTCTGTTCGGCCCATGCCTTAGTGCATAGGTTCGCACCGACATCACAGAAACAAGGCAATCTGCTGTCTGGCTTTTTCTCGTTACTGGTCCACTTGTCACGCTTTCGTTCTGCAATGGACCCAGCAATATAATGCTGTCGGTCGCTCAAATTTTTATCCGTACCACCTCTTTTACCTTGGCTTGTAAATGATGCTCCGACCATTTTAACAGGGTACTTATCTAGCGCATCGGCCATTATGTCTTTCGGCACTTCATTACCTATATCCATTTCACTTTCTTTTTATGAAGGCGTTGCGGGAAATATTTCCCGCAACGCCTATTGTTTAAATTAAAAACTGTCCGAGCCGCTATCGCTACTGCTATCAGAGGATGAGTCGCTATCACTATCGAATGAGTTAGTATCAGAACTATCCGTACTACCTGAGTCGCTATCGCTGCCCGAATCCCAGCTTCCGCCAGCTCCACCACCATCTGTTGAGCCACCGCCAAATCCTTCAAACGAAGGCGCATCTGGGGTTGAATCTGTACTCCCCTCTGGAGTGTCGTTACTTGCCAGCAGTTCGCCGAATAGCACACCTGTCATCATACTCACGGAAGAGTCTTCGTCCTCATCGTGGTCGCGATAGCTGTAATCGCTTGCCACTTGTGTTTTATGCAGATACTCCGCGTGGGCAATATCCTTTACCTGAAGGGCACCAATTCCTTCTTTAGTGTGAGAGACGACAATCTTTTTGCCTACTCGTTCCTTGAACCAGTTTAATAATTGCATTGTATGTGTTTTTAAGCGTTTTTTATTTTTATAATCTCATTTCTAACCTGCTGCCAATATTCACTGTTTTGCCTCAGCTCATTAAGGTAAGTTATCATTTCGTCAGCGGCTAATATAGCGCAATCTATTGCTTCGGATGGGTGGATGGTATTTTCAAGTTGTATACTGAAAAGGTCGTAGTATTTATTTACTAAAATATTTGCCATCTTATCTGCTGTCCTCATTGTTTGTATTTTTTGTAAAAATCATTAAAGTCGTCCATTGCGGTAGGCTTATCTAGTAACGTACCAATCATGGCATTAGAGCCTGCAACATAGCCCCGCTTACTACCTTTTATAAACGCATCCTTCGCAAACTGCATTTCGTCAGGAATACCAGATTCTAGCATCTTGCTTATCTCGGATAGTATCCATTCGGTTTCCTTTGTTTTGTATAATTGGAATTGAGTATCCACATACTCCTTAGCGCGTTGTATTGGCGTTTAGGTAACTATATACTTATCGACCCTAAATCAGGGCTGATTTTTTATATTCCTGCTTCTTCGCCCGAACTTTTGTTCGCAACTCCACAGGCCCACCCGACGTACCTCGCCGTGAATTTTTTATGCCAATATCTCTTATATTCTTCGCCGCATTTATGTCGCGGTCATGCGTTGTTCCGCACGCTTCACAGGTCCATTCGCGGTCCTTTAAAGTGAGGGTTTCGTTCACCGTTTTGCATGCGTTACACGTCTTGCTGCTCGGCTCAAATCGCCCAATTTTTATCAGGTTCTTACCAGCCCACTCGCACTTATACGCCAGCATTCGAACGAATTCCGACCAGCCAGCATCACGGATTGACTTGTTCAAACCAGACTTCGCGGCCTGACCGTTCGGCTGCGCCACGCCCGATTCATTGAGCTTCTTTTTCGCCCGTTTCGACATGTTTTTTACCCCCAAATCCTCAACACAAAAACTCGTGGCTTGGTTTTCACTCACAAATTTCGTGCTGAGTTTTTGAAGAAAATCCTTTCGCTTGTTGGTCGTTTTTTCATGATGAATCGCCAACCTAAATAACGCTTTCTTACAGTTCGCACTCGCTTTTTTCTTTCGCGAAACCCTGCGCTGTAGCACTTTTAATCTCGTCTGCGCCTCGCGGTAAAAACGTGGATTCGCAACCTTTTCACCATCTGAAGTAATGAGAAAATCCTTTAACCCAAGGTCAATTCCGAGCGTTTTGCTAGCGGAAATCGGCTGCTTTTTAGGCACTTTCAAACCATCATCCACCAAAATTGACGCAAAATACTTTCTCGTTGGTGTACGGGAAATCGTTACCGTCTTGATTTTACCCTCAAATCTGCTACTAAAAACGCACTTGATATCGGGAAGTTTGGGAATAGTCAAAGTGCTCACTTCGAAGTCTACCTCTCGTTTATTGCACGGTGCCGAAAAGCTCGCATGACCTTGCTTCTTTCTGAACTTTGGATACCCACCACCAGCGAAAAAGCCTTTATATGCGGTGTCCATTTGCAAAATAACCGCATTCAAAGATTGACTGTCAACATGCCGCAAATAATCATAATCCTGCTTCGCATCGGCGAGTTGTTTCATCAAATCATACGCACTCAAACTCACGCCAAACGCTTTCCAGACGTACATCTTCAGCTCCAAAGCCGTGTTGTAAACCAACCGACAACAACCGAACGTTTGCTCGATTTGTTGCCGCTGATTTTCAGTCGGATAGATGCGATATTTGTAAGCTTTTAGCACTATTGCGAAGGTATAAATTTTAGTTGTTAATGTTTCTTTAAAGAGTAAATAAGTATATAGTTACCCATCTTTATTTTCAAAGCATTTGCATAACATGAATGGTTTACTCTTAAAGTCCTCCAAGGTAAGCATTTCTACCTTTCTATGCCACTTAACTGCTTCAGTAAATTCCAATTTCGTTTTCCTGTCAAATTTTGCTGGGTCCCCAGCAAGTTGTATGGATTCTCCACAACCACAATAATACACCTTTACCAGCTTACTCGTGGAAAGATTAGCCGCATCCATTGCCTTGTTGTATTTAATAACGCACTTGTCACATGTGGCTACACGGCTTTCTTTTGACCAACCATTGCCTCTATATCCAACATCTGTGCCACACAACGCTTTGCCGCACCAAAATCCGTTGATTTCTGTGTCATATATTATGTGTCTTATTTTCCCGCCGTCTCTCTCAAAGCCATTGAAGCAACGACCAGATTTTCTTACGGTATGATATGTCTTAGACTCGCTCATGGCCTATTGTATTTAATCGTTGTGTTGAAAATCCTTGTTCAATTCTCTAAGCTTATCCCAAAGCCACATTCTGGCCTTCCCCTTGCAGCTCCAGCCAAGTTCTTCAAGGAACTCAAACCCGCGCCTATCAATCTTATTCCACCTATGAAGCAATACGAACGTCACATATGTGGCTGAAATGTCCCAGCAATCCCACAGAAATCCGCTTGGCTGTTTCTTTTTCGGCAATTCTCCATTTAGNAAATCTTCTTTGTTCGTGTATATGCAAAGACCAAGTATCCGTGCCGCATATATACCAGTACAGTGGTAGTAAAGTGCGGATTCGTGCATGTTATCGTCTATAGCCTTTTCAAGCTTTAATCGCATGCTTTTTGCCGTTCGTATAGACATCTTACCTATGGTCATGTTTTTAAAATAATTTGTATTTCAGAAATGGTGCAGATTCGACAGGTATTTTCAACAAAAATATGCTACTACAAAGTAGTACCCAAAGAATAAGAAAAGGCCATACTGCATAGGGTAATCCTAATATATACTTATCCTTGAACTTAGACACTACCCACTCCACATCAACGAACCCGCAGGCAAAGCCCAGCAAGCAAAAAACACTGATTATTAAACGCTCTACAGTCATATGTTGGTGTCGTTTCGTTTGGCGTAGTATATTTTGTTGTACCATTCTATAAAACGGCATACAGTAAGGTAGTATCGCCCCAGCAGACTGTCTTCTTCTGGGTCAAACTGTACCGTAAGCACTTCTTTCTCATCCTCTTTGTAATCCACAACCATCATACTCCACGGGTCAACACTGATGTGATATCTTCCATTCTCCATGGTCTGCATCTTTTCCACAACTGGCATTATCCACTCCCATGAGCTATCGTATTTAAGGTCTTTGCTTAAGCAGGTAGCTATCAATGAATGTCCTTGTGGAAAATAATTAGGCCGCTCCATGGTAGCTAACCCGTGCTCACCAATGTTCGCGCCCATGAAAGCAGCAATCATTGTATTTGACGTTACAATATAATCCAGTTGTAGTTGTTCCATGTAGAGAATGGTGCTTTTTAGTAAGGCAGATTTAAATTGTTCCATATAAGCATTTGTCCTGTGAAATTAGATTTTGGAAACCAGTTCGCGAAATCATCTGCACTTAAACCATCGTTTTTAGCAACTATTTCTACATCTCGGTGATTCATATTGCTTATAAACTTGCCGTCCACGTACAGGTAATTGTCTTTAATCTCTACGCTCTTGACGGTAATCTTGATATCAGGCGCTATGGCTATTTGCTTATCTGTATATGGCTTACCAGACCAGACGCGAAGACTTGCCATATCTCCGTCTTTCCATCTGTTTCCTGCCCTAATGGTATGCTTCTTACTTATGGAATCGTAATATCCGATAAATTTTTCTGATTTGAAAAAATCCATGTACTGGTTAATGAATGGAGATAGCTCATCTGGGCATACGCCGTTTACATACAATGACTTCCAAACCTTCTCCACAAAATATGTTGGCTCTCCTTTTCTGGGATGAGTAGACTGGAATGTACGGGACAGTGTTATTACTTTAGCCATGCTATATTTATAATTATTTACAATGTGCTTCAATCCAGTTCTTTCGCATCCACCTGCTGAATATCGGCTTGTCATTAACAGCCTTTATATTATAGTGCTCACCACCTCTATTGGAGACAACAATAACATCTCCGACTTCGGCCCATACTATACCCGTGTTGGTAGTCGTGACTTCAAATCGCCTAGATACAGTCTTTTTCATTTGCTATATTAGTGCAAATAGCGTGCCAAACTTCGCTTAAATGGAACATGGCCGCACCTATTGGTGACGGCCATGTAAATAACACCTTTTATGTACGGCATAGGTAGTGTTAAACGAACTGGACTTGTTTCAAAGCTGTCGCTCCACAAATTCGCAGTAACCTTTCCTTCATGATGTTTGGAGCATCTAAGGAATGTCGGCCATATCTCATCCCAAAATTAACCGACTAGTTTCTTTTAAAAACACACAATAGGGAAGGTAGATTTCAATTCCGTATAGAGGTGCTGCTGTTGGCGAATTTAAAGTGTCCCGAAAGGCTCTACTTACACATATACAAGCGTATCTCCATCTACCTACCTATTGTGGCTCTTAATTTCCGCCTCTATTGTAAGTGATTATAATTACCTGTTTCGTTCCAAATGGACTTACTTTAGATTCGCTATATTACAATAGTTTAGCAGAAATATTTTTTGAACAAGGAGCAGGAATCGAACCTGCGCTGCGTTATCATTATTGCGTGCTCTTGGTCCGCGCCCTCACCGTCTTTCCTCTACGGCATCCTTGTATTTCTCATCTCATTTAAACAAGCTTCTATCATGATGGGTTCGAACCATCGACCGTCCACTTTTAATGGCCCTCTAACCTCTGAGCTAATGATAGCGCCTGTTTCATTCCTGCTATTTTCATGCGATTAGTTAACGCGCTAACAAACCGCAACCATAACAACAGCCTCTTTTAAATATTTACTTTCTCTGTATCAGATTTTGCCGCGTATCTTAGGTTTGCGGACTGGTCTCATTCACCATATCTGATTTACCATGCTGGATAGGCCTACCTCAAATCCATGAAGTGCTATTCGTTCTCATCTAAGTCCTCCATATTTTAAAAACCTACCGAAGCAAAATGTAAGGGAGTTTCATGTTGTAGATATAGCTCTCCTTCAAGCCGTACAATTTGCCTGTTCTACTTCGGTAGATTTTAAATAACTTACTTACTGTGTGCTTAACAGAGGACAGTGATTGTACATTTCCATGGATTGTCGCCCACTATAGTACTCCATGCTATCACCTCTTTCATTGAATAACGCTACTGTAATAGCTGCATATCCCATCGGTGCTTTAACCGCAACACCAGCTACACAAATGCCTTCTGATTATACATATTGGCTATGGCTTTTTCTGCCATTCAATTAATCAAGCAGTAAGTAAATATTTTAAAACGACAAACATAAGGTGTCACCGCATTGCACGAATGATTGTGGTCTTCATGTAGCTTACGCGGCACTTTAAGCTGCCGCAACTATTACAGGACGTAAGTGATACTTCGCAACGGAGTGCTACTCTACACTGCCAAACACCGTATGTTTGTCGTTTTTATAATTATTTCAAAGAACTTTTAAAAATTAGTTTTGGAAAGATTTGCTCTAACACCTATCAGTTAAGCGGCAAGGCCAAATGGCGGCTCCTTAAACATAACAGGCAAACATCGCATTGTTAGTTCTTCCTACTCCAGATGCGTAATTTTCTCACAAGGCGTTATTGCTTTTACTCACCTGAAAATAAAGTTATGAAACTTGCAATTCTCATAACTACGCAATATCCGCGTTTCACTTTCTTCATTTTCACTCTTCTTACTAATGTATAGCAACTACCGTGCCAAACTTATTTTTTGGTTGTAGATTCCACAACATATCCGAGTCCGCGACCTGCCAAGCTACCACCCATCATGAAAAGTATAACCATCCACCAGCGTTTCTTAGCTACTATGCCGTATATAAGCCCACTGGCACTTCCTACTGCGGCAAGACCCATGGATATACTAGGCTTACTAACCGCCTGTAACTCGGCTGCTAATATCTTCTCTTGGGCGCAAGTACTGCTGCATGCTGGTGGTGGAGTAATACCCGCCGCTATTGTATCTATACATTCGTCCATAAAACTTGATTTTACAAGCAAAGATAACAAAATACATGTATATTGAAATGGGATGGGCCTACCAAGAGATATCATTCCAGTTATTAAGCAGCGCAGTTATGCTTTCGTACTCAACTACCGACTGTGAATCCTCAATGTCATCGAAAGCTCTCTTTATGAAAATACTACGCTCATAGCGACCTTTGACAGACTCGGCATGCCATATGTCAAGGTCATACTTCTGCTCGGTGGCATATCCCCGTGAACCGTCTTGCCCTTTAAATCTTGCTGAAATGCGCGTTGTGTTACTCATCGTCCGTTTTTTGGTTTTTATTAAAAAGTGATAAAAATTTCCCGATTACGTATGGTACGTACCTGAAGGTACATATACTATTTACAAACATCGTGCCGATGAAAATAAGGGCAAAAAGAATGTCCAACGCATTTTCCGAAAGCTTCATTCCGTGCTTAATCGTTTCCAAGGAACGGGAAATATCTTCTCGATTCCTTTTCATTAGCTCGTTCAGTTTCATATCCGTCTTAAACGTGTACTGGCAGAGCCTGAATGTAGCGTACATGAATGATAAGAAAACGTGCCAATGAAATGCTTTATTCAGAAATAGTATAAACTGCATGCTATTGTATTTTAGATGTAACTCCTATCTTATCGAAAGCGTCTTTCAAGCAGCCAGCAACCCACCTAGCTGAATCCATACTATCAGTATCGTACAGCGCGAAGGTTTGGTTATCTATCTTGAATGCGGCACGATATCCTTCCAGAGACTCTTCGGTGGTGATAATCACTTCTCTTTCTTGAGCCATCTTTTTACACTTTTAAGTGACGAGCTAATGTATGTAAAATGCACCACGGTGCCGATAAACCACACAATGGAACACAAAACAAACAATATTTTTTCAGTAGTCCGAGTTGAAAAACCAGTAGTCAGCATGAAATCTTCGATTGCCGATGACATGTCGTCTTTCTTATCTTCTACAACTTTATTCAGCCGTTCATTTGTTCTGAATGTAAATTGATAGACTCTAAGTAATGTGTACAGTGCAGACAATAGTAGATGCCAATGGAATACAACAATAAGCAAATGGATATAATAATTCATTTCGTTTTGTTTAACAGTAAAGTTAAGGATGCATATCGGTAAAAGCTAACGATAGCTGATTATTAAATTTGATATCATTCTCCCTGCGAACCTTGTACAACTTACCGCGCAGGTCTTTCCGCAGCTCTTGCAACTTTCTGCGGGTCCGAGTAATTGTTTCTGGAGTAGATACAGTGCCTTCAATAAGCATAAGGGAGAACTTACCGAAGTCCATCTCATTCTCTACGCCTTGCAGCCTCCATACGTTTGTGCATAGCATGTTGTCGTCATCCCGAGTCTTCTTACTCTCGGTCAATGCCTGCAATACCAGCGGGGCCGCTTTCCTTATTTTTTGCTCAATCGACTCTATCATGCCTCTGTTTTTTCTTTTTCAATATATGCAAAATGTGTGACGTTCTGGAATGTATGCATATACGGACAGTCTCCAGTGCCATCACGATAATAACGAAAATTACCCAAGAAGCTCCTAAAGGCCTTATGTGGTTGTCCGTCTTGTGTCTTAATAGCCACCGTTTCATACATTGGCGGCAGGTCATCTTTCACAGAAATCCATAAAAATTGCTCCGTCATAGTCATATGAGTTTGTCCAAAGGTATGTCTAAAACGAAATGCTGCATGCTATGTTTTGTTAGTTGAAGTGCATTCCACTGAGCTGCCATCGCTTTTCCAAAGTCCTCTTTCTCTTTTGGTGTATTCCTGCGTGAATTTATCATTAAAAAGTTAATCTGGCTTTGAATTCTGGTAATCTCATCAAGGTGCTCCGATAGCTGTTTTTTATTGACCGCTATTTCTCCTCGCTTCAGCCTGTCCTTTTCCCAGTTCTTGGCTTTATACTTTGCTACTTCAGCAACGAGAGCAGGCGACTTGAATTCAGTGTACGCTTCTACAACTTTGCAGATTACAGACAAAACAGCCTTTTCGTCATTGCACAATTTAGATAGCTTGTACTTTTCGCAGACCTCCTTTATTAATAAGTATTCTTTGTAAGGAATCATATCGAAATTGTTTTTAAAAATCTCATGGCCAAGTTATACATATCTTTTACATTATATCCTATAAGTTGCATCTGCATTTATCTAAAGAACTATCAATTGTATTTCCCTTTCAAATTATGGTTTCAAACAACCTGAGAATAAGAGGAGTTAAATTTCCCGACGTTGTATTTCCCTTTCAAAGGACAACCTTTTAGGTTGTATCTACCATATATTAAAAGGTATTCGTGAGTAGTTTTAAACTTTCACGCTGAGGGCCTACAACGGCCCCGACAAAATATTTTCAAACTTATTGATACAGAACTAACATTTGTGGAGTTGTATCTACCTTTCAAATTGTGTTTTTCAACAACTTAATCCCATGTGCCCGCATGCTGTTCCAAATTGTGCTTACCTTTCAAATTACGGGTTCAAACAACCAACTCACGTTTGTATATGGATGTTATGTTGTAATGACTATATAATTAAAAAGTATTCATGAGTAGCACTAGGCTTTCACGCTAAGGACCTACAACTGCCCCGACAAAAATATATTTCAAAGAACTTTTTACGATTACTTATGCTTTAGGAATTTCAACTTCAATTCCAAGCTTATTGGCCTTGTACTTTATTTTTTCTGACAGGCTATAATAGCTCCATGATGCCAATAAAAACTTACCTTCTTCTGTTTCTTCATGAGTTTTGTCAACCGTTTCTTTATAATTTTCGAGAACTATCTTACCTATCCCTCTCTTCACGCAGTAGTCTATAAGCATGCTGCTATACAGGTGCATTCTACTATTTATGTAATTCTTTTCAACTTCCTCAAATCGCTCTATTGCCTGCATTTTTTTAGTTCGCCCATTGCCGCCATTATTATATTTGCAGCCTTTTTGAAGTCTGGTTAATGCCCCCTTAATAGCTAACCGTCTGTGCAAATATTCTTCAGCAGAGCCTATGTTATAGAACTTATCTTTCTTCTCCTTTATAATGATGGGGTATTGTAAACTAAGATGGCACGAAGCTACTTTATTTTTGTCTACTTTTATTATCTGCCTATCGAAAGAAAATACGGCCAATAAAAACATCTTCCATTTCCCGCCTACCTTTTCCAATTGTATGGAAGAGTCGCAAAACTTATATTTCTCATGCAGTAGCGCCATATCGAAAATATCGCTGTTCCCACTTTTATCAATCCCGAAATAGGTCTTGAATGGTGTCCCGTAAACATAGAACGAATAATTCCCGTCCTCTTCATTTTTCTGCCACGATGAAATGTCGGCACTTCGTACAGGCATTGGTATGTTACCACGATATGTGGGTAAACTCCTAACCCCTTTTTTTATGTCAACAACTTCCGATTTGTACTTTTTACAAATGACCGTATTTAGCCCTGATAGCATTCCCATGGGGCACTGCCCCTTAAAGGCCTTACTCAATACCTGATAGGTAGTATTGTCTTTGCTGGTTGTCAATATGCCATCTTCGTCTTTTTCTATGTTAGCAAGCTTGTGCTTAATCTCATCGGTAAGGTAGAACATGTCCTTTACGTTCTCCATAAGATACTGATGTGTCATTATCCAGTTTGCCGCTTTGTGTACAATGCGCTGCCACTCGAATACCTTCTTAAACGAATCTTGCAATTCCGTCTTGGGAACATCAAAATTTATCTGCACTTTCCTTGTTATCGTTACCTCTCCCATAATTTTTTCGTTACTTACCGTTTATAAATGGAATGAACTCTTCAATCGGCTCTAATCCAGCGTCTATTACGTCTGTTCTCTGTGTCATTATTGAAAATGTTTCTCTACGTGGTCATCGCCATATGCCGTAAAACCTCGTTTCTCTATCAGGTGCTTTTTAAACCGCTCATTCATTACGTGTAATATCTTCAGGGTGTATCCTTCGCGTTTGCAGGAGTGCTCGAACCACTGTAACAAGTCCTCGAAATGTCCGTTGTGTGGTTTGTCATTTATCACCGACAATATGCAGTATGACTTGTCTTGGAGTAGCCATTGACCGTTTACCGTTCCTACGCGAAACAGGTTTATACCACCAACGCCCCAATTACACATTTCAAAATCAAGCTTGTGCGTGGTTATTAGTTGGTTTTTCATCATTTGTCACACAAATATAGAGCGTAGTTGAGTAATACAAGCATAACGCAGCAGAAGATAAATGTCACAAAAAATCTGGCTCTAACTTCATTTGCTATTTTGTCTTTCTTAAATGATTTATATAATGTAAAACACATCCAGATGATAAAAAAAGACATGTCAGTAATAATCTGTTTCATATTTTATTTATTTAATTGTTAGGCATTACCCCATCAAAGTCGTATTGAAAAACTTTGGCTGGTTCGTCTTTATCAAAAAACATTATAATCAACTTAATGCGTTTATTCTCCCAATCAAAATGCTTCTCATATCCTTTTATGGATACTTCATTTTCTTTCCAGAAGTCAACAGCCTCTTGGGGCCTTTCAAACCATTTCATGATAGTAAGTAGGCAACAACCGTGCCAGACTATTTGCTAATTTCCAATTCGCGACCAGTCAATGCAAAGTAGAGGTTCTGTAGTTGGTGTAGGTATTTACAATTTATCCTGTGCCCGTCATCGGTGAATAAGTATTCGCATTTACCAGAATTGTTAGTGCGTATCTTGGCTGTGTTATGTTCATTCAGGTATAGTACTGGATAACCAAAATTCAATTTAGCATTATTGGCATAATTCTGGGTATGCAATTTAAACATCTTTTGGAACCCGCACTTTTTGAGCACATCTGGGCTAAGTTCAATTCCAATTATGGCTTCAGGAATCACGTTTCGGCTATCCCAACTCACATAGTCGTCTTCGAAAATGAAATAATGTTCATGTATTTCACGAATCGTTCCATTAAATATGATGTTGCCGATTCTTAACTCTTTAGTATTTATCATTGTTGATGCTTTTAACCGATTGAACTGTAAAAGAACGGCATGCCACATGACATGCCGTTCTTTTATTTACCTATCTCTACCGTTATCTTCACGTCCTTTGAGAATATCTCATAGTCGGACATATCTCCCAAATCCAACTCGTCCAAATTGAACTGCTTCATATCCTCTTCAGTCTCAGGCTTCCTTGTAACGTGGCTTATTGACCTCATTACATCGTATACCGCCGACAGGTCATGACATCCTTTCTTAAAAGTAAAGACCTTGGCATCCTTAGCCACCCGCTCTTTTGCTTCCTTATTTTCGATAGGCTTAGCCGAGCGCGTCGTGCCACCTTCAGTATTCCTACGTAGCCTGCGGAATGATTCAGAATACAGCAACTGTACAACATCCTGAAGATACTCCTTTTCGGTTCCAGACAATGCAGGAAAATACCGCGCTGGATTTCTCATATCAGAAAGCAAATTTACCAACAGGCTTTCTCCGAGCACCTCCTTGTGCAGGCAATCGAAATCAGTATCAGACATGCCCTTAGGTTTGCCATCTAGTAATCCACCATAAACTAACCAGTCTAACACGGAAACTACAAAAGCATCCGACTTGTCTTGCAAGAAGGTCTTAACCTTACTATCTAGTTGTTTCTTCAGAAAAGCGTTCATAAAACTTAGTTTTTACCTGTTTTTATTAATATTTTTTGTATTCATCGTAATCGTAGCAACGCAACTTACCTTCAGCATCAAAGCCTACTTCATTTCTGCAACTGGACGCGAACTGTATATCCAGATTTGTCAATACAACGTGCCCAAACTTGTCCTCCGTTTCAGGGTCATTAAGCGTATACAGAAAATCCATTTCCAACCAGCCATTTGGCAACAGTCGGCACGGAGTAAGTTGCAATTTAGTCTGCTCCGATGCTGTCTCCCACAAATCCGCTTCCTTTCTGTTATGCTCGAAGTCCATTTCTGTTATGGGGACCTTTACGACCTTAGTTTTTGTCTTGTTGGCATATACTCTTCTGGTAAGGCCCGTATTGTGAAATACAAAGGCTTCACCATTGAATAGGACCGCATCAGATTTTACCTGATTTGATTCTGCTGTTACTATATGCTCGACCAATACCTGTTTCATTTTATCGTCTTTCCTTAAATAATGCAAAGAGCGTGCCAAACTATAAAAGCCACCCGAATGAGTGGCTTTTATAGTTTGCATATTTTGCGGTTATTAGTTTAGTGTCGCCTCGCAGTTCGTGTGACTTATCAGGGTATTATTCGATGCGAAGCTAAATGCGGACAGCTTTTCAGCATCAGGAACTGCAATACAGGTAAGAGAGCCTCCGATTCCGTTTAACCATCCCATAGTATCTGAACTGGATATAAATAGAGTTCCATCTGCATTGAATGGGTTGTTAATCGTAATGGGACTACCTACGTAATACGGCTGAACTGGAATTACTGGACCTTGATTGTACGGCAGCGCGATGGGAGGGAACGAAGGATAAGTATATGGTGTAGTAAATGGATTCCCTATGTATTCAGTTACCACTTCAACCTCCAATAGGTCGATAGCCTCTTTAAAGTCTATTGCTCCGTCTTTTACGAGCTTGGCTACTAAGTCAATCTTGGCTTGGTCCTCTGTCAGTTTTTTCATTGTTTTAGTTTTTGTTAGTTATCAATATGAAGATGTAAGAATTATCTCTGTCCCGCGTTCGCTGTTGTCCTTGAAACCAGCCATCATGCCGTTCTGCTGGTTCTTGCAGTAGTCGCGATAGCAGTCACTAGCTTCTATGGCAGATTTATGTCGGCAAAGGTCTTCGGACTCCCTATTCTCTCGGCAATATCCTATCGCCATTGTACGGTTGTCGTTCGATACCGTAAAATGAAATATGCCGCTACCGTTGCCATCTTCGCCTTTTACTTCCAGAGCTTTGTAATAGTTCATATATATTATGTTTACGTCACAAATATACGTTTTATTTGAAATAAAAAAAGCCTGCAATGAAGCAGGCTTTTTCGTAGCACCATGTATCGTGTGGTGCCAAGTACGTTACGCGGCTTTACTCATGGAGTAAGCGGGCGTAAAAGCAAGTGTTTTGCCTTTTAATGTTACCAAAATCTCCACTCCCCATCCTCTGCTGTCAAAACCAGTCGGCCCCAAATTATTATGTAAGCTGCATCTCCGCTCTATCACACTAATAGATACTTACATACTTGGCGAAAAGTATTTTAGAGAATTGACCCTTTACAAGTATATACAACTTGAGTGGCTTAGGCATCCATTTGCAATTCTCTATTTGTGGAGCCGCCGAGAGTCGAACTCGGTTCCAAACAGATTCTCGAAAAGTTTCAACAATCTCGATACTTCAAAGGTACAATAACCATGCCAAATTTTAATTCTTAAAGTCAATTTTATTTTTGGCACACTTCTTGCTTTACTTTAACAAACATTGAGAATGGCACGTCCTATAATGACTTTCGAGTTCAATAACAAGTCTGAATGTAAATTTACAGATTATCAATCTTTACTGTTTAAGTACATAATCGGCTCGATAATGTTGGAGCACGATTCTTCTTTTATCGGTGGTCGAGTTGATGTCACTACAGACTACCATGTGGACAATGAGGAGCTAATAATATCATTCAAGGGACTAAACCTATCGCTGCTATCTCATTTTCTGGACAAATTCCCTTTTACGGTTGGAGAGCTAAGAGTTTCGGAGGGTTTCACAGGACAATGTACATCTGTACTGGTTATAGGCGACTTCAAAATAAAAAGAATTGCCAAGACAGTAACAACATTAGAAATTTCAAAATAAATTAATCAAACAAACATGCCAGATACAAACTTTTTTATAACCGCTCTTATTTGCGCAATAATCATATGCGTCTCTCTTCTTACAAATTACGTCTACAAAATAGTTGTCGGGTTCAGGATGGCTATGGATTTCTGTAAAAATGGATGGGGTAACCAACAATTACACATGAATGGATTCAAGGGGATATTCCCTGCGTTAAAGAAGAGGAGCAGGCTGATACGTAATTTATATGCAAAGGGCATTCGAAAGCACCGACAATACTTCGTAGATAAACAACGGCTTCAGGCTCAGCATTTTTATACCCAATTTTACATTGATAATCCGACAGCATACACGAGCATTGACCAAATAAAAGCAGGAGACTGGATAGTGTTCTTATCAAAGCAATATCCATACAAGGGGTGTGCGTATTCAGATTACTATATAAACACTAAGGGTGGACAGCAGTATGGCCCACAAAAAGGGAACGCATACAAGATATATGCAGTGCTCGGCGATACTCGACATGAATTACTATTGTATGGAGATGAAGATTGGTTGTTTTGCGAAGTATCGCTGTATCAATGTCGCCCTGCAAACGAAAATGAAATTAAAAATGCATTCACTCGGCTTTCATTAAAAATCGAGCAAGAACTGCGCGAAGTTCAAGATAAGGCTCAGCAGGAAGTAATAGAATTGGAAAAGCAGCATGAAAAATTATTGAAAACACTCAAATCATAAAATGAAACAGCCAATTCAACTAGTAGGATACAATACTCATCGCTTGAACCCAGATGATGAATACTGCTTACCAGAAATATTAATGGTGCAAGAATTCATTAAGTGGGGCGGGAATGAGTATAAAGGTTTGGACCACTTACAGAGTATTATAAATACTCCAGACAAAAAAATGACAGAGCGAGATGTCCGCGTTGCCATGTCTGCTATACAGTGGTTTGCCACGCCATGCGGGAGGGGCTTTTATGAAACTTACGACAGGGTCTTAGTAAAAAAACTAAAAATGAATTATAAAGATAGTAGGACCGCCAAAATAGAAAAGCTCACACAGGATTTATTGGAGTCAGACTACAATAGGTTTGGCAACATTGACAACCCTTCGGAACAGGACTACGTTGAATTTGCAGAGTTAATAAAGCTCAGATTGGCAAAGAAGAAAGAAGATATCGACAATATTCCAGACATTTACTAAGTAAAAACAATCATGAAAAAACTAAATTTCAAGGTGGGCGATATCGCGCTGTTTAATGACAGGCTGATAATAATTCAGCAAATCGATTTTGCTGAGGTAATAACTAAACAGCGAGTTGGCGGGAGTTGGTTCAAACCAGTATATGAAGATGTTAAATCCAAGCATCTTTCTGCCGTTTGGTGGTCTGAAATAGGAGACTATACGGGCATGATAACATCTTCCAGCAATTCCCATCATTTAAATTGGAGAGAGCGTGTCCTATACGCCACTATCTTACTGAAGCAGGCCACCATCATTTTACCACAATTGAAAAACAAACAAACAGATGTCGCAAGTATCACTGAAAATTCTGAAAACGAAAGTGAAGATGTGCAGGAACCCGTTTCAGGCGTACAACATAGTTAGTCAAATCAGGTCGTATGTGAAAACACATGGCCATTCGGATATTACTGACTCTCTTTATCTTAAACTTCACTACAAGAATCATCCAACACATGAGAAGCAAGAAGCCGATACCAGCCGAGTTAAATACAGAATTACCGCAGAACACATACTTGAATCACGACCTGAATGATTTGCAAGACGAATCGTGGCGACCAATGAAAGGACAGGAGAAGTCATACCGTGTATCTAATCTGGGTAGGGTCAAAAAGGTTTCCAGCGGTGGTCAACAAAAAATAATAGAGCAGATAATCAGCAAGGATGAATGGCACATGCCTCGATTTCTCATAAATAGGGATTGGTACAATACTCATGATGTTATTGCGAAATCATTCAAGGTTGATAACCCATTCTCGCTACCTGCACTTGGGCATATCAATGGTGTGAAAACAGACAATCGACCAGACAATTTAGAGTATTGTGAATTTAACTGCGATGATGTAATTTCTCCATATGTGCTTTGCGATTGGAAGAAATTATTGGGGGCCTCTGCCTCTCGTGTGCCCGTAGTGCGTGTATCATTGAGCGGGGCAAGGCTATCCGCATACATAAGTGTTGCAGATGCCGCACGCTCAAGTAAAATATCACAACCACATATAACAAAGCTTGTAGCCTCCAGAACCTACGATGAAGACGGGTTCTACTGGATTACCCTTCAGGATTACATGCACCTGCCAGTATTCAAAAAGCAAGCTGCCTTTATAACAAAACATCAGAAATCAAATCATCCTTGGATGCAATAAGAATATATAATTAAACATAATCCGAAAAGGGAATTGTAATACACAAAACGTTTTAAAAAATTAAAAATGAAAATAAATACAATATACGAACAAGACTGTTTGATAGGCATGTCTGAAATACAAGACAAAAGCATTGATATGATTCTTTGTGATTTGCCATATGGGACAACAAGATTAAAATGGGATAGCATTATCGACTTGGATAAGCTATTTGCACAATATGAAAGGATAATAAAAGATAAAGGAGCTATTGTATTATTTGCAAACCAGCCATTTACAAGTATACTCATTAGGTTAAAGCCTGAATTATATAGATATAGTTGGATATGGGAAAAGCCATTCCCGACTGGGTTTTTAAATGCGAATTACAGGCCATTATTGACGTATGAAGACATCGCCGTTTTTAGTAAAAGTGGTGCTGGTGCTGGGAGCAAACAGAAAAACATGAAATATTACCCCCAAGGCCTTGTAGAAGTAAATAAAAAATAATAAAAAGAACAGCAGAGGACATCACATTCATGAAACGGTAAATTGTGGAGACAAAAACATACTAAATAGCGATTCACAATACACTCAAAAGTTTACTGGATATCCAAAAAATATTTTGAATTTCAACCGCGACTCTCCTCAACTGCATCCTACACAAAAGCCAGTTGCGCTGCTCGAATATTTAATTAAAACCTACTCTCTTCCAAATGAGTTGATTTTAGATAATTGCATGGGTTCTGGGTCTACGGCGATTGCATGTATAAACACAAAAAGAAATTATATTGGGTTCGAAGATGACGCTCACTATTTCAATATTTCTCAAGAAAGGATTAAAAATAGAACAAAAATTCAAACTCTTTTTTAAAAATGTCAGATACCACCACACACAAGTACACGAAGCGCATAACTGGTTTATTTGGCATACAGATGCCGCCGCGCAAGGTAAAAAAGTACAACGGGCACTTACCTATGCACCTCATCCTGACTGGAAATTTGCCGTCAAAGAAAAACAACTGGATAGCCGCCAATAATTTCAGGCAGATAAAGAATAAGGCGGCTGGTATGGGTAGTGCGGCAGAAGCCGTGGAATACATTGAAAATGCGCTTCGTAGTTTCATGCGTCCCAGCAATGACTTTGTCGAGTGGGAAAATGCTGCTAAGATAGTTTTAACAGAGCAGGCCGCGCACTATTCCGATAAATACAAAAAGTATGGAATCATATTCCCGCTAACCTCTGTAAGCATATCTGTTTACTGCTACTACTCTGGTAATTATGTAAGGGATAATGCTAACCGAGTAGAGAGCATACAGGATGTTTTGGTAGACGTAGGTATAATTACATCAGATGCATGGCAGCACCTCAACAGGATACAAGTAGAGGCCGAAAACTACCATGGAGAAATAACCGACAACATCTTTCAAATATCCCTGACCATTAACCTTGATAAAACGTTGCCAGAACTCGAAAAAATAACGAATGATAACATTACAAATCCGCAAGACATATTAAATACATTCAAGGTTAAGCAGGAAATGAGAACCGCTGAAATAGGAACCTATCACTTGATGGATTTAGAATGGGCCTTAGAATGCTATGACGAGGCGCTTGGCAATAGTGTCTTATCTATTTCAGTGCCTTGCTTCAAAGAGTGGACTAAAGAGCAAAAAAGGCAACTCATACAGTACGGCTACGACATTACCGAATTAAAAGAAAAATACAAGCAGGGCCTTATCCTATAATGGGAAGACCCTGCTCTTCGAATAAATCGCCTTGCACATCGTCCTGCTCCTCCAGCTCGTTTTTTGAATTTACAGAATTGTATCCGTTTTTAATGGTATCATTCAAATTTATGTGATGCATCTCTCTTCTAAACACGTAATCTGCAATATCTGAATTTGTTTTTATTTCAACTGGGAATTCCACCACCTCGATAACTTCAAACAACCAGTCGGTTATTTTAGACTCTCTGATAGCCGTGTGGAATTTACTTCCAGTGCCATGGTAGAAATGTTGATACCAACGCAGAGTAAATACTTGATTGGTCTTGCCGATGTACGACAGTCCAGTTATGGTGTTTGTAATCTTGTATATAACTGGTAATCTCAATCTGGTAAAAGCTTCAGCATTGAAATGCGTCAAGGCATTAACCTTATCGTGTTCTTTGGAGCACTCATTGCAACAGAAGTCTTTGCCACCTCCCTTATTGCCGAGTTGATATTTCTCTATCTGCTTGAACTCATGGCCGCACTGCTTGCAGCAATTAACCACGAATAGACTCTTAGTGTGTTTATCATCCTCTGCAATCTCCTTTATGACAAGCAAGAATTCATTTGTTGCAAGGTCCTTACTTAAAACTCGCAAAGGAAACACACGACCATATTCATCGTCTATCATTTGCTTTGCAGCCTTCTTGTCCTTGGCCTCAATAAGGTCAGTCCACAGTGGCGGAAATAGCCATGTACCCCAACTTCCAGACGAGGATTCTCCTTTGCCTTTTATCTGATACAAGTATTGCGGCATATCACTTAGTCTTTTATCCCGTTAGCCAAATTGTGTAGGTATTTACGCTGTTCAACAACCTCGTTATACTTGTCAATCACGTCCTGAACCTCACTATATGGGAATACACTCGTATGATGGCCGTTAAATTTAAAAACGACCTCGACCATGATTTTCCCAGCAATTACTTTGGCATTGCACACGTTTTCAAAAAGCGACACCTTACTGTCTGCTATAAGTTCTAAGGTAAACATGGCTGTGTTTTTATTTTTTCTAAATATTTGTTTGCAAGTATTTTGATTCTGCTCTCATCGCTGAATTGCTCTGCTACCGTAGCCATAGGGTCTACAATGCCCTGAGACTGTGAAGACTTAAGCGCGAGTATGTCTATTATAATCGGGTCGCTTCCAGCATCGCTAACAAGGAAGAACGCGGTACATTGATTTTCATTACCGTCACGGTCTACGCGTGCGATAACTTGGTCATGTACCTTGCCTGACCAGTCCAGCTCTGCAAACACAACATACTTACAAACATGCTGTAATCCGTCAAGTCCTATGCCAGACCGAAGAGAAATTATAAATACTTTCGACTTCCCACTTATGAAATCATCTTTGGCCTTTTCTTTTTGTGATGGAGATTCACTGCCTGTATACATTACTGGATTATACTCCGCCAGCTCTTCCATTAGGATTGTGTACACGTCCCTATGCCATGCGGCAAGAACAATAGGCTCTCCGTTTTCTAGAATTACTTTTACGAACGCGGCAACACTCTTGGCCTTCGACACCCCAGTAGCGTGCCGAATAAGTGCATCCAAATTGCGCGAAGCCTCCCCCGCCTCCGCAAAACTACCGCTCACAACTTTAATGGCAAGCATTTTTGCTAGGTCAAGGTCCTTATCCATGACATCCTCATCATAATCAACCGTATACACGATTTTATTTACTGGAGGGAGTTCTTTACCCACGTCTTTACGTGTTCGGCGTAGCATAAGCAGGTTGTCTTTCAAATAGCAACCTAATGCGGCTGGGTCCGTTACTCTTTTGCCGTTGTTCGTCCACTCTCTGGTGAAATCATACTCAGAACCGAGGCACTGTGGATTTAAACAATCCAGTACATTGAAAATCTCATTGCCGTAATTGTAAATTGGAGTACCAGACAGGCCCAATACGTAAACTGCATTTTCACTCAATTTATAGCTGGCATCATACTTCTCAGAACCTCTATTTCTCAATTCTTGGCATTCGTCAAAAACAACGGTTTTGAAAAACCCCGTGGTGAACAAGTTGGTCCAGCCAGATAATGACGTGTACTTAAAAATGTAAACATCCGCTGGTGGCAAATCATATGCGCTTCTTGTTTTCACGATATGGATAGACAGCCCTGTGAACCGCTCAATTTGCCCCTTCCAGTGCCTTGGTAGGTGTGCTTGCACAACCACTGCAACAGGCCTATTCTGTGCAGGGAGAAATGAAAGTATGGCAGTCAAGGTTTTGCCAAGGCCCATTTCATCGCCGAGCAAAAGTCGCTTCGTTTTCATGAATACCTCATTTCCGCTAAGCTGATATTGCCGTGCATGCTCCCCATTTGCCAACTCGGCTGGTGCTGGTACGTAATCTGGTAACAGGATACGCTCTATCTCATTTATATTGTTAATCTGGGCCTTCCTGCCTAGCAACAAGGCTTTTTTATCCTTATCTGATATATCCAGCGGGTATCTCTCCATGAACCACAGCAAATCGAAACATGTTTGCGGCAAGTCGCTGAAGGTGTATGGAGGCACTGATGTCCGTGGGATGTTAGGAAAAATGTTTTTTAGCTTTATTGACACATGCGGCTGTGCGGAAACTATTTTCCATACTTTCTCTTCGACAGATTTGCCATTTTTTGTTTTTACACGTACTCCGCTTTCAATTTTCCCGTATGTCTTACCTAAAGCCATGCCCTGCTAATGTTTAAAATGTAAACTGGCTTACCATTCAATTCTTTTGGAAGCCCCGTATTTGTACCAGTAACCAATACCAATTGCTGTATTTGCTCAAACTCGGAATATCTAAGCAATTGCTTATAAATTGCACGCTTATTGCACTTCAATTTTACCTCTATACCAATACCGCCTGCAACCATGAAGTCTATGATACTTTTCTTTGCCTCATCCAGATAATGCTCCCGCTCAAATACTACCTCGCCGCTACACAACAGGTCGGATATCTCTAACTGCATAGCTTTCTCATTAGAGAAGACGAATCGGTGCTTGCTCAATAAGTCGAAAATTATTTTTACGCTGCTCATCTTTTTGCCTGCATTTGTAAAACGTCAATATTGTTCTGCACGTATGTCCTTATCTGATAGCTGCAATCTTCCTTTTCGTACATATCCAGCAAGTGCTTGGCTGGTACATTCACCATCTTGCAATCTTTATAAACCCCCAATGGCATTGGGCACTCATCTGTAAGCACTGTTTCGTTTTCTTTCTTTTTTCGCTGATATTTATTATCGGATTTACCACTCCTATTTATCTTCCCGTCTTCAAAATTCTTTCTGGGTGTACGCCGTCCCTTGGCTATGTCTTCTTTTGTCAGGCATGAAATGCATTTTCCGTTTTTCCCATCCTTGTGTCTTTGGCTATTGTAGAATTCAGATAGCGGCTTCTCCCCTTCTGTTCTTTTACACACAACACAAAACTTAAATCCCTCCTTTGCTCCTTTAAATTTATCACTTGCCTTGGCGATTTTATATCCCTTCTTTCGGAAGTTCCCAACAAGGGTTCTAAGATTGCTGAGCGTTATCCCGTACTTCTTTGCAATTTTATCTGGAGAAATTTTATTATAATTTCTAACGAAATAAGCAATATCTTTTGCTGTGTATCTTTTATTTGGCAAGGGTGTTCATTTTTGCGTTAAGAAGGTCTACAAATGTCTCGTATTTTATTTTCAAATCCACTTCTGTATTACATAAGTCAGTGAACCGCTGACTACCGTTTATAATACTGGTGTGATGCATCTTAAATTTCTTGGCAATAGCCACTGTACTATATCTCTGTATACTGTGAAATCTCAGATAAGACCATATCACCATCCTGCTTTCTACATACCGCGCCTGCCTGCATTTGGAGAGTGGGTCAACACCGTATATGCGGCTAATTATCTGTATTACTTTTTCCACCGAGAATCTTTTGTTTTTTTATAAGAAACAGTATGAATTTCGTCGCTTTGTACACAGCAATTAGACCGCAAACAAAAGAAAGAAAATAGAGAACGTAGCTGGCGAAATAAACCCCAACGTAATAAAATATCATAGCCAGCGCCACAAAAGCTATGAATCCAAAAAAGCACCAAATATACTGTTCATCCAGTTCTCCATAAGTTTTCCAATCATTACCCATGTCGTTTATTTTTAGTTTCTGATAATCGCTTTATGTGTACCTCCCACTCATATTCAAATCCGTCCGAGATATCTTTAACCAGCACAAAACATTCATTAAGAATAGACACAATCTCTACGGTGCCGCAATTCGCATGGCCCAAATCCAATGTGTATTTACCCCCTTTCAGTATGTTTATTACCTCTGCCATTATTTGAAAATATCTGAGCTGTCAAGCTCATTATGCCAATAACTTAGTGTTTCAATCTGTCCAGAGCATATTGCTATGGAAGCTGCAACTTGTCGTGATACGAACTCTCCCTTAGAAGTAAGAAAGCCTTGTATCGAGTTTTCTCCGTCTAAATATTCTCTATCTGGAAATGCAGCACGCAATATAGTGAAACAATTGCAGTGTCGCAAAGCACACGCAACGAGTCCTGTATCAATATTTCTGGGGAGGTGCGCTCTGGCAACTCCATCATCGAACCATATGGCCGAACAGGCTATGTATTCTTGTGAATTGTCTATCATGACTTAAGGAATTTATACAGCGCCAAAGCATAGCGGGCATCTGACTCGGCATCATGCTACACAACCAATCAGGTAGCTTGATTCCAAAAATCCGATTTGGTAAAAACCCCTCAATAAATTCACCGTCGTATGAAAAAATCATCGCAATACTTTTTTGGCAAAATAAATGTAAAGGGTTATTTCTATCAAGGCACCAGCAAGGACAAAATTAAGATGCGCATGGCTGCACACCTTTATCCCTGAAACATACAGGATATAAGCTGTTACATCAGCGGCCCATCCTACAGCAAATGCAATTGCTAACAATGCGTAGATTATTTTCATCCTCTGATTAGACGTTTAAAGAATATAAAGAAAATAGCTACATTAGTCAGTGCCCAAGACAATGTCAGGGACATGGTCCGTACATTGGCACCTGTCAAATATATGTCACGTATGTAGCTAGTAATGTACAGTGAAAAAGAGTAAATCGACAATATACAAACCAGTATGCAAATAATAGTTCTCCCCCATCTAATTCTCATGTGTTGTTTTTTTTATGACGTGAAATTGATTGCCCGTTTTCTATTGCGGATTTCGAATCCTCTGTTACTTTATCATGGCAGCGTCTACATGCGGCCCTAAAAGAAGACACCTTCAACAGCAATTCATTTTCCTTTCCTTCTGCATGGTGAACCTCCGTTGATTCTACCGTACACTCGTTATCCACTTTTAACTCGCAGGTCGTGTGTGACTTCAGAAAAATCAACCTGAGCTTTTCGTACTCTGCTAGTTGCTTTGCCCTTTTATCAGACACTTTATTTATCGGTGTCGTGCTGCGCTTTAATGGCGTTTTTTTTATCGGTTTACCGTATTCCCCATTCCAGCAACTCTTGCATAAGCCTTTTGAAAAAACTCCATACTTGCACCCATTTCCACACTGCTTAGCCATCTGTATTTTTTGCGGGTGAAGTCAGCATCGACCTGACAACCGTCCCCCAACTTGCGGGAGCACCCAACCTCTTAAATTATTTTGGCTGTGCCATATTCAGCATTATGCCGCTTCCTGCTCCAGTCATAACACTTGGCATATGGCCATCCCATGAATACCACTTAACGTATTCAACGTATGTAGGTGTTATCTGCTGCTGTTTAACCTTAATGGCCTCTGCCTCACCTTGCGCTGTAATTACCTTGGAGGCGGAATCCCCTCTGGCCTCGGCAATTTTCTTATTCGCTTCGGCAATTGATGTTTGCAGCTCCATTACCGCTTTTTCAGAGGTTTGTTTGGCTGTTATTTTGGCCGCAATTGCATTCGCTAATGCACCATCCGTAGGTCTTGGCTGTGATACGATATTAAAACCATCTACTATAAACCCGTCTGCGGATAGCTTTTGACTTATATTTTGTGCGGCCTCGTGCTCAAATGCTGGCAAATTAGTTAGAATGCTATCCACGGTAATATGTCCACTTACATCTTGCATACAACCTCTAACCACATTTTTTATGTACTTGTTGGTAATATCCGAGATGTCATCCTCTTTCCACTTTAAGTAAACATGTGCGGCCCTATTTGCTTCAAGGTGATAGTTTAACCCAACATCGACCCTGAATCCAGCGCCACCTTGGCATGCGATAGTTATCGCTTGTAAGCCGTCTTCTCCCTCGGTCTTAGTGTCTGTCCACACTTCATGCTGCATGGTTGTTGGCATTGTAATAATGCGGCTAAATGCAGGCATGTAGAATTGAAAGCCAGTTAAAAGTGGCAGGCTATCCAGACCGCGATAGTTACCAGAGTTACTTATCTTGAACCCCGCCTCTGTTGGCGAAATTCGCGTACAAGAATAACAAAAAATGCTCAATATGGCCAGTAGAGCTACTGTTTTTAGTGTGTGTTTCATTTTATTCGGCTTTGTTTTTAAAAATCTTAACTACAGGAAATACGATTGTAAGTATAAACAGAACAAGTCCACTTATGAATGCCACGTCAGATGCTTTGTTCATTAACAAAAAAGAAAGGGAAACAAGACAAAGCAAGACTATGGCAATGAATAGAAGTTTGATAATCTTGAAGTAAACTGAATTTCTAAATATTTCAAAGTATTTTTTCATTTCAATCGGTTTTGTTTTATTGTGCAAATATCGTGCCGAACTATCTGAGTTGTTTGTCAATTATTATTTTAGCCTCGTCAAACCCGTATGCAACAAAAGCTGGTATGCCGTTAGCGATAAGTCCATCAATCCACTCCTGTTGTTCATCAGACAGAACGCCGCGCTTGCTGTATATCGTTTTCTCTGTCTTCAGTTCAAGCGCAAACACCTTTCCCTTATGCATTATCAATAGGTCTGGGAAGCCCTTCCCTCGTGTAAGGCCCAGCATTACAGCCTTGTATCGCTCAAATGGACTTCTCTTGCCCTCCATTGGCGCATGAAGTATCAAGGCACCGTGATATTGAAGGTCAATATATTTTAGTACCGCTATGTGTATATTGTCCTCTACTGAAAGGAACTTGAAAAAAGCGTTAGCCAAGAGTTATGATTTCCCATAAAGATAGGTCTTTGTCTTTATACTGCTTTCTTCTTTCTTACAGGCAAAATTGGCTTTTGTATTGTGACTTTCACAGTCTGGTTGATTGTTTTATCGACCATCTTTATCTTGACAGCCTTTTGTGGCGGATACAAATCGTTTGGCGTGCATGACAGTACATTGCAGATTAACCAGATGTTATGAGGCCCAGTGGTGTTCTTCCCCTGCTCAATAAGCACTACATGTGGCCTTGATACCTGCAAATATTCGCATAGCTGCTGTTGGGTAATACCCATGGCCTTGCGCCTGATTTTTATCTGCTTACCAATGTACTCGTTTATCTTCTGTATATATTTTGACATTGCTATCTGTTTATGATTGATAAATATGACCTACTACTTCCATTATCTCGAAGTCCGTTACACCTTTGTAATTCTTTGCAATTGGGAATAAGCCGTATCGTCCTTTACCTTCAAGTAGAAAATGAAAACCTGTGATAGTACATTCTTGGTGGTCGCCAACAAAGTTTCGCAAAGTCCTATTGCAACTACCAAATTCGCAAGTAAGAATTATTTCAACTCCGTCATCTCTGATTAACTTCACTTTGTCTCCTTGCCATATCTCCACTCCGTTCTTGTCTTTTTTTCCGCTACACCTCATAAGCGGTAGTAGCTGTTCTTTCGCATCTGTAGTATAGCTATGGCATATTAAAGAACCATCCTCTTGCTGCATTATGCGCGGTGATTTCATTGAAAAATCGGTAATCATAACATGTCTGCTTGGGTCCCATGCCCGTAATTTCAAAACATCCGTCTGAGTATTCATTTGTCTATGTTTTTATAAGTTTTCATCAAACTCCATGTCTTCCGTTACACCTAAGTTATCTAATAAATCACTAATGGATGGATTTTTCGAATGAGGATAGTTGCAGATGTCGCACTCCTGCGCTTCTATCTCTTGCGCCGTCCAGTCCCATTTACATCTTGGGCAAGAGATGTGTTTCTTATGGTTGCCTTTCGAGTTTTTCTTATTTTTTGACATGGCTACTATTTTTTCATGTACTTGGATATAATGTTTTTCATTTCATCGTCAATGCCTTGCGAATCCAATTCAGACTTCCATATTACATACACATCGGTAATGGCATCGTGTATGGCATGCAGGGCAGATTCCACAACATCATCCGTCAATTCATTGCCGTTTAAATGCTGGTTCACCGATTCTAAAAGTAGGTTTTTAGCCAACACCTTTATAATGTCCGCAGTCCGCATTGGATTTCCACGCTTACCTGTCACCTGTATATTCGTTATGGCATCCCCCATTACGGTTTCAAAGTCTACCTCCAACCTGATTTTAGCCATCTCGCAAATATTGTTATTTTGTTCGTGATTTTTTGTTTCCGAGTCATTGGGTAAACGCCCCCTTCCAATTCATCAAAAATATCCTCAATTGTTTTGCTGCCCACCTCTTCTGGAATTGGAGCAAATGTAGCCAAAACACCACTTGCAGATATTGGCATATTAGCGGCAGGATGCTGTGCGGCCATATTCAATAAAAGTGATGTTATGTTTGTAATTGTCAGCTCGTTATAGCCACTTATAACCATTACAAATTTATCATCCTGTTTTTTTATAAAAACCTGTTCTTTGTCTCTCATTTGTCGAACATTATGCTTATCTCCAATAAAGCTACTTCAGAATATCGAACTCTCCAATCTTCCATTATTTCTTTCATCTCGGACTTAGAACTAAACTCATCTCCAAATTTATATACTCCGTTCAAAAAGGCTTTTATTGTTCCTGTATATGCAAAGCGCTCTATCTTGTTCTCGTTATCTGATTCGTGCATATGTTGTGGATTTATGGTACTAGTAACTACAGTTTCTTTAAAATAGCGTATGTTTTCTGTTCGTCAATCCCACTTGCCAATAGCAAGCATTGAAATGAATCCATTGCCGTAGTACAAGTAAATTTTTCGTCTCTTTTCAACCTGTAGTTGTCGAAGCATCCCATGCCGTTATTGTCAACAATCTGCTCTGCTATTGACTCTGTAAGGTTTTGAGACGACTCATGCCTATCAGCAAGGAAACTTTTAGTGACGGCCAACAATTTGTAATTATCTACAGGGATTTTTATTGCGGCCTGCTTCCATTGGTCTTTCCCTTCCGTCCTAGTCAGATACTTATCAAGCCGAACGGGGTCCCACAGCTCCTTATCAGTAACCCAGTTCTCAATAGCAGGTGTTTTGAAAATTAAGTACCCCATATCAGCTACGAATATAACGCCATCGCTGGGTATCTCCAGCAAAACAAACGTTCCTTTACCTGTCTTTATTTCTGTGTGCATTTTATCTGAGTTTTGCATCTTTACCAATAAACTTCACTGGCTGTATATCTGCCTTTACGTATAAAGGATGCTTCGGAGTTCCATTAGCGTTTATCTGCAAGGCCATTATCTGTTTCTCATCAGCAATATGGTGCAGTATCTTTTTCACTTCAGTATCTCTCCCATTAACTTTAAAGTTACCCCACGCACAAACTATCCTATCGCACTTGTCAGCCATTTCTTTCAAGTATGCATCACTATCACGTATAGGGTCCTGACACTTGAATAGTTCTTCTGGGTATGCTGTGATAAAAGAGAATAGATTCAGCATATACACTCCGCCAAATCCCCAGTCACTTGCAAACCGCTTCACGCGCCTTATGGTCGGGTCATCCGTCACTCCGTCTGCGGTACTTGGATTTAGGCCAATGAACATGCACATAGGCTTTTCTAAGTCCCATATTCGCCACAAATAATTCCTATGCAGGCCGTCTTCGCTAAAATCAGCTCCGTTGTTTGTAAACAGCATACTACTTATTTTTCGTGTTAGGGAATTGGCGTATTTGTAGGTGTTCTGGGAACTCTACAATATCTCCTCCGTGTTTTTTCATACCCATCTGTTTGGCTAAAAACGTCCCGAACTGTTTTACGAATACAGGAACGTTATTGGTCTTGCATACAGATACAATATTCTCTATCCACTTTATATCACATGGTCTGTATCGATACTTACCTATTTCATTGCCGCTTTCCCCTCCTACTATTACCCAGTCAATACCGAGTAGGGCAAGTGTTTCTGGTTGGTTCGCGCCCTTCTCTTTATCCCACAAGCCGTAAATATCTGATAGGTCTATTTCTCCATGCAGCGGCTCCAACGATAAAAACTTAGTTTTAGCCTTCACAGCCAACAGGTCGTGAATTCTATATGTAGATTCCTGACTACCGCAACTGGTTCCCAGCCATACGTTATGCCAGCCATCTCCCCAATCAGCAGGTAAACATGCCGTTATCCGTTCTGGCCTTTTTGTAAGTATCTGGAATATAAGATGAGGGCACTTGCGGATTATGTCCCATGCCTCGTTACGAAAGGAGTCTATACCTTCATGGAAAAAATCAGTAAGACTACAAGTAAATACAAGAGGTCTGCCGTCCCAACTATTACTTTTCGTTTCCTTTATTTTCAATGGCATGTTGAATACCGTCTTGGTGCGTTTTATCTCTAATGGATTGTAACGCTTCGAACCGAGGCTATCACGGTACATATAGCAAAATTTACAATCTGCTCCGAGCTTAGTACATCCTCTGGCAATGTTCCATGAAAAGTCGCACCATTGTATATTTGATTTTCGCACTATCTGTTTTTGTTTTTGTAAAACATCTTTACATTTAAGAACAGGAATACGGCGGCGATAGCCGCTTTCCCGCCCATAAGATTCATTTATTTTTTCGTGCCAAACAGCTTCGCATATGTGTCTGGGAATTTCTCGAATGCCCATTCTACAAGCCGTTTTTCCTTCATACAAAGGCAGGGGGCGACAATCGTAGCCGAAGCGCCGTAGTAGACATCGTGAACCGAAAGGCCGCGCCCCGAAGCCCAACGCAGGTACGGATAATACATCGCCTGACTGCCATCCGTAATGTCCATAATTACCCCCTCATTCAAGGCACGAGCAATGTAGGTGGCCTCCAAAAAGCCGACCATATATGGGGTCATCCAGCCTATACGCTCATTAGAAAATACCACATCATAATCTTCGCCCAACTCTTCGCATACGTGGCGTAGCGAATCTATACGTTCGGTAATAGGCTTTTGTTTGAAGATACTAGGCTCAAACAAAGTAGATAACAGTGCCTTACCTTTCTCATCCGCCTTTTTATACGCAGCAATTGCATTACTCTCTAAAATCTTTAACTCTTTATCGTTTTTCATCTGTGTGTTTGTTTTACAATTAAGTATGTTGCAAATGACATGCCAAAAATAGCGGAATTTCATTTTATTTTTCAAAATTATTTTACTTTCTGCTTTTGGCACCATGCAACAAAATGTATACTCCAGCCATGAGGCCCTTTAATGTCCTTATATCCTTTCTCAATAAGGGACTCATTAAAACTATCTGCAAGCTGCATTAACCGCTGAATACCTATCCCACCTAAAGAAAGTGCCAGTGTTTCCCGAACACGGGAGTAATTTACAGAAGAAAAGTATTCATCGGAAAAGCTTTTTAATTCACGTTCCAGCTTGAATAACTCTGGTATGTTATTTTTTTGGAACAAATCCCAGTTGTCATACCCAAGTTGGTCACATGTGGTATTAGACAACTCCGACAGGTGCGCCCTAACTACCGCTTCCCAATAATCGTAATCTGGGAGGTCTTCATCTTTACTACTGGATAATCTATGTCCTTTCGTATAATATCCACACCTGAAGCAATCGTCTGGGGATATGTTACTAATCAGTTCGGCAACACGATTCTCATTAGCGAATATGTTGGTGTTGTTTCTTATGCGGCTTGCGATAAGCGATGTGATACCCTTCCTTTCGCTGAAACACTCTTCCTGTGGCGTTCTCTTGCTGTCATGACTATATCCAAAGAACGGGCCGTATCCATCCGCATGCAAGCAAAGAGCAAGGTCATACCAGATACTGTCAGTTCTTGAATAATGGCTCTTTGAATATTTAGCTACGTTTATAAGCTTGAAAGGCTCCATGTTATCTATTTTTCTTCATGTATTGCAATGACCGTGCCAAACTTAATCATCTCGTGGTAACACTTTGTAAACGCCATAAAATATCCATAACCAAATGGAGGACCCAATACCGTGACTGCAAATACAATCCGCAATAGTAATAGCGCCGAGGATGTGTATCATCTTTACTGACTTAATATATTTCAGTTTAGTAAATAATGTGAGATTATGCGATTTTCTCGCAGTTTTCAGTTTTAAGTATCTTACCAAGAGATATTACAAAATGCTCACCTTGCATGTTTCCCGACCATTCAGGACGACATAAGCCAAAGGAAATACCTTTGCACTCAACGACCATTGTGCGGGCTGTTTTAGAGTAGCCATGACGGAAGGTGATAGTATTGAAGTGCCTTAATTGTTGCTCAAACATTGTATCTGATGGTACAAATTGTTCTTTAAACACATCGATGTCTTTGCACCAATCGTATGGTAATAACGATAATCTTGTTGCCCAATACGGTTTTAATTCCCGATATTCCTCCAACTTCTCACCCGAAAGTATCATATCAAACCATTGACCTTTCAGGACTAAATTCAAATTGCTCATATCATTTCGGTTTTAACGGTTCCTACATATACCCAAATGTTGTTGTCCCACGCGGCCTGACCATACTTAGTAATGACCCAGCCATTAAAAGTATCTCGCTTGCCCTGTGTATAAATCATAGAATTGAAATCATGACCAACATTACCAACAATATCAGATTCGCTTAAATCCTGCACCCTCTTAACCTGCACATCAGTAGGGATGATTACCATACGGGCGGCTGATTTTGGCATGCGGGCACCACTATAATATTTCATTTCATCGTCTTCTGCTTTGTCTGCCTCGTACATAACCCATTCAATTTTCCCCAACCACACTTCTCTATACGGCTCCCTCACATATATCCGCTGACCAACTTGGAGAGAGGCGCATAACTTAATAAAACAAGAAGGCCATGGAGTGTAAACACATCCCTTATACGCCCAATTTACATTTGAATTGGGGCCGTTGAATATCTCAAAAGCCACGTGAGCATCTTTGCTCATAACAATCATTTCTGGTTGCGGTTTCACAGGCAGCACAATAACTGTCTTACTCCCTATTGCTAATGCCTTTGCCTCATCTGCCGTTGTGATTATGCTATTCATGATTCAAATTTTACTGTTGTGTATTTATTCGTTTTCAACCTGCCGACATACCATCCATATTGTCTGTAAAAACGGTACTTCCTTTTGTTGGTAAACTCCTTGAAAAGAAGCCGACTCAATAATCTAGCAGTCTTGTTCATGTTACCTATTTTAGTGTGTTAAGAAACTCAATAGCCTCACCTACCGCTGGGAATAGCAGGGAGATATCTTGCCATGTTGCAACTTCATGTAATGGAGTAAACAATTCAAATGCTCGGTTCCTAATAGCCATATCTGCATAAGCACTGTCGACTACAATAAGGGCATCGTACACTTTTTTAGCAACAGGAATAAGCCAATCGAACGAGGTGTTGTATTCTATGTTGTATATGTACATCCTATGGGATATGTCCCAATTAGGCTTAATGTAATAGTCTGGCTTATCCGCCTGTTCCCACCCGTCATAAATGGCAACCACTTTCAACTTGTCGCTTAGTTCACTCATGGATTCGGAGTTAGTCCTGCTGATTGCAAATATTCCTCCACGGTCTGCCACTCTTTATTAATGAAATTGACGTGACCTGATTGATATGCCTTGTCGGCTTCCTTTGCCATTTCTTCAAGAGCAATGACCGCCAAAGGCCTTACTGTGTAGTAAATAACCTCCTGCTCAACTATAGTCATCTGTTTTATTTCTCTCCCGTCCTCTCTAAACGTTTCCGCCATCTTATCGGCAAGTGCCGTTACTCTTTCTTCGTAATTCATATTTCACCAATTTTATTGTCAATAATGTGCTGTTTCGCAGATGCCCATGCAGCAGATTCAGAAATTCCAACCATTGATAAAAAGTCAAAACTATTTTCGCTTTTTAGAATAGCGCGCCTTATATCAAATACATTATTTTCGGTACGTGTTATTGTTATGGCTAAAGCCGATGGGAATAAGCTCAGAACAATTTCTTTATCGGTCATCTGTGCTGTTTTTATTGTAACAAAATCCTGCGGCCTCTCTGGAGAAATCAATACCCCTTTACTATCGAATTGTGAATAGTGATACCATTTCATATCAACCTCTATAAGCTCTGCTCCACAGTATCTGCATTCCGTAACTTGCCTATCTCCACCGATGGCTTGACAATTTCCGCCATCACATTCCAGCCTATCTTCACTATCATAAAAAGCTTGCATACTCAATGATTTATCTCAATACCTCTTTCCAAAGACCTTTCTTTATTTCAACGCGCTTGTGTGTCTTGGGATTGTACGGAATAATATCACGGGCCTTGAATTCTGGTTGTGGTATTTTATGCACCTTATCCGCACCCTTGCTTCGCTTCCTCCTCGTAACTACTCTTACAACAACAGGCTCGTCGGTCACTTTTTCTGATTTCGGTTTCTGTATTTTAACGACTGGTGCCTTGACTTCACTTACCTGCCGTGCTCGCTCCTTTCTTACTCCTTTAACTTTCTTCGGATTAAGTCGCTTCCAACCAGTAGCCGTCATTATATTTTCATGCTCTTGCCCTCGGTGCTTTTTTATCCTGAACGTACCGATTGCCACTTTGCTAAGGTATGGTATTTTAATACCCGCTTTGCGCCATTTACTCATCAGGCTCTTCAATCTATCCTCATTCACGCCGAACATTTCTGCCATTTTAGCTATCCCCAGCGTCAATATTTTTCCCTGCACCTCTTTAATCCGAGTATCCCAAATACTGGTTTTTGCTCTTACGGCGTGCATGCACTCTCTGGAGCAGTATTTTTTCCTGCCGATTTTAGCGTTGGCGACTATCATTATAGTGTGACAATCTGGATTTTTGCATACCGACTCGATACTTTGTTTAGCACTCATATCACAAACTGCCTTTTGAAATGTTTTTATTATCTATTCTTCTTTGGACAATAAATTCGCGCTTGCCTTGGCAAAATTTGCCCCACTGGGAATTACCGATATACCTCTTTACCTCCTCAGTACTAACAAATCCGTGTCTACTCCAGTCTTCATCACCCTGCATTTTCCAGAACATGACTATATAACCATCATCTTTGAACTTGTAGCACTGCATTTCTTTTATTCGCTCCTCTGACAACCTGTCTCTCAAATCAGATAGCTCAAACTTATACAGCTCGTTTCTTAATGGTTTTTTGTTTCGTGCTACACCGCGATTGGCATAAAATGTCTCTTTATCGCTTTTTCTCATTATTCAGAATATTTGTCACCGTAAAATGTGTAACTATTTCTTTCAACTGCACATATCCATATTTAAACAGGCCATCAGGCTGTCCTTTCACCATCCACCCCTGCCAGATGTGAAAGTAGCTATCATATATCGCTCCTGACTCCGTTTTTACTTGGCACCAGTCACTCATAAGCCGCTCATTCATTCTGCTCTTTATAATCACTGGCTTATTGTTTATCGCACATATCCACTCACTCATTTTCATCTTTGTTTGTTGTGGAAATGAAAGTCTTTGCTTTTCGCCATGCATCGGACTCGGAAGATGCGCCATTAACGATAGGTGTGACGTATCCATCTTCTATTCTCCAGAACAAACTTTTCGAAAACAGCTTTGCACCATATGTAGCATATGCTCTGGGATACTTACCTATAACAAAATCCTTTGTTGTCATTTTTTTATGCTTTTTCTAATCTTGAATTACAATCGAATGGCAATATATATACTTTCTGCAAAAGCCAAATTAGAAACTCCGCCCTGCCTTCTGCTTCGGTACTGGTATCATTGAATGCAACACCGCCCAAACCTTTTTCCAAAATCAAATACCTGCCATTATTCTGCACTTCAACACGACTGCAAAACAGATAAAGTAAGGTCCCCAATTCAGCAGACGTGAAGGCGGGTGAATTCTTTCCTGTTTCGTGAAATTCGCCATCTACACCGTAGTCATCAAACGTATCACCTAAAGGATATGCAATGCAAAACGGGTCTCCATGGAGCTGTGGTTGAAACAAACAGGGATGCCACTCAGTCGAACCAGACTCTAATCTCTTGGCACAATTTATCCAAGTGAAGTAAGAATCTGCCGTAATGCCAAGGTCTCTCAATTTATTCCCCTGCTCATATGTGCAAACCTGATTCTGAATCTTCATCGCTTTGTTCTTATAGTATAGGTATTGCGAACTTCAGTTCTATCTTGTGGGAGTGACTTCAAGTGCTCCAAGTGTTGTTTCTCCATTTCGCTGAGCTTCCCCTCCTCATCAAGGATACTCAGAAAAGCTTGCTCTATTCCTCCATTTCTATGCCTTGTTGTCGATTGTATTTCGAAGTCTTTCATTGTGTGTTATTTTTTATTTTTACGTTTTGATTTATAGCTGCCTATGGTGAATCCTGAATTAGGCTTGTGATATTTCCTTATCATGCCAGTAGGCATAAAAGTAGGCTCAATGATTGGCACCAATGGCGCGTAATCTCTTGAATATTGCAAATAGTCGTCTACGCTAAGGTTACTCGCTGTTTTTTTAGGACCATCCCCAACGACAAGTAATCCGCCACTTGTTGATAGCATAGAAGCCGTATGAATAGCCGCTTCACAGAAGTCAAATCTATCCGAAGGTGGCCCTACTATTTCTACGTGTCTATACGCGGTCATATCAGTAGATGCAAGTATGCCAAACTTTGTATTTTTAAATTCTTCCATTGGTTAATTGTTTTCTTGTAATTTGGCAAACATATACCAATCTGGAACAACTACTTCATTGTTCTTAGCATTGTATTCTTTCACAAACGACTTGGCCTCTTCCAGTGTTTCAAATTCTTTCACTTCATCCAAACGACTTCCAAATCCCTTCTCTGATTCTATTATAAGTACTCTTATCATGCTACAGATTTATTCGCCTCTATGAACTCACTTGCCAATGTTATGCACTTACCAGAAGATGGTAAGAAATCACCGTCTGTTATTCTGCGACTCTTTTTCAGCATAAAGAAGCTCGCTTGTGGCGTGGAATATTTATTTATCAGGTAAAAACCAGATAACAGGGCCGTTTCGCCGCCCTGCCGTTTTATTATATCTAAAACGGCATTATACTCTTCCAAAGTTGATACTACAATAACATCATACTCTGTCATTTCCGATACGTGCGTTATCATAATCCGACCCTTTCTGTTTTAGAAATCAATCTATCAGCCTCTTCATTTGGACAAAAACAAATATGGTTGCCACCTACATTTGCAACTTCCAAGTAATGGCAATTATCATCACACCAATATAATCTGAGGATATTCCCAAATGCATCCTTAACCAAATATGTAGTTACTACTTTCATGCTGATTTTATTTTTTATCTAACTGGTTTGCCGAGCTTATTGCCATCGATGTCATCTCATCCAGAGATGCTTCCAAGCTTTTTATGCGCTCCTCTTGGATTTTGGATAGCGCTTCTCTGATTTCCTTATATTTCATTACTGAATAATGGTAAATAAAAAAGAGAATTGTAGTCATCCCCAATCCGACCGCTAGCCAACAAATTAATAGGCAATCATTTGTTTCTTTGTTCATTTTAAAAAATATTTTTATTAACAAGACGATATCTACGATGGGATAGACCAGTAACAATTTTAGGTACGTTTATTCGGGTAACGCCCTTATCGGTAGCCCTATTGGAATGCGCGGCCATAAAATTACCGATAATACAAAACGGGTCATAACTTATGCCAGACCGCCTATCTATTATGTAATAATTCAGAATATCACTCCTCATAGCTAATCGTGTTTCCATTGATAATGCAAAATACGTGCCAAACAATTGGCGCTATGACCTCTTTATATCACCAGAAACAGTCGATACTGAGCCAGAAATATTACTGCACCTTACATCGCCAGAAATAGTAGACACGGAACCACCTACATTTCCGCAAGTAATGTCTCCTGATACGGTTTTAACAGCACCAGTAACTCCGCCTTTTACCTGTACACTATTGCACGCATCAACAGACAGGCTCTCAATGTTACCTTCGATGACGATGCTTATGCTCTTATCGTTATCATGTTGTCCTTGCAAAACGCCATCAATGTACACCTTGTTGTTGACAATACTGACATTGCTACCCGAGTAGGAGCTTTGGTTTATTCTTATAGTAGACATGCCTTTTTATTTATTTTTTGTGATTAATTCATTAAGTTTCAATACTGCTGTTGAATACACCTCATGCTCCTTTGGCTTGTAACCAGATAGCTTCAGCTTATATTTACGTCTTAACTCGGAATAGAATATCTCATATACCCGCGCTTTATCCTGAAACGTCATAGATTCATAGTGATATACACTGCTTACTAGAGTATACGTCCAAACAGGTTGCCAGTCATTTATTAAGAATTGACAGAAAAATTCGTATGGCGATTTAACTCTTGCAGCCCCAGATTTTCCTATTAAGTATAATATAGTAAACAATATGAATATCATGCCAGCAAATACGTAGCACCAAGATAATAAAGAAAATAGCAAAACAAATCTCATTGTTTTGCTATTCCATAGCTCAATGTTTATCTTTTTTATTGCGGATTTTATTGCTTGGTATGCACAGACATAACCAGACAAATAAACAAGTGCTATTACTATTGCTTCTTTCATGCTTAACACTGGCAATTATCATGCCAAAATAATATAAAAAGGCCCTGACAGGATTTTTACCTGCACGATTTATTGGTTACTCTATGTAGTGCGCTGTATTTTCCCGCTACCATGCATACGATAGCATATTTGCCGTTCTATTTACTGCTTTTAGGGCCTTCCCAAGCGCACATCGTTTTCACCTCAATCCGACTTAAGCCTTGTACTTCGGCTTCCATCTGCGTCTCCGATTTTACGGACTCAAAAGCTTTCCGCCACAAGGCCTTTTTATATTTATCCATTTTTACATTGCCAATCAATGTCGTCATCTGATAGAATTACCTTTATCTTTTCTTCTCTCGGGATGCGCCAGTGCGTTATCTTGCCTATCTTACCTATACCAAAGTATTCAGTCACGTCTATCATCCATCCGCCGTCCCAGTGATTCTCTGTAGGGACCACTGTACCACGCCATCCAAAAGGCTTTTTTTCGTCTCCGTCCCTACGCTCAATCTTGAATGGGAAGTATGTAGGGAACGCAATGCCTTCATTGCCATCGCAATCTTTTACCTGTAACCTAACTTCATGTGGAGGTAGCATTGTCTTGTCTTCCACGCTAATCCATCCATCTCCTGCGGCTTGATTAAAAATCAGGTCAAAGTATTGATTCCTGTTAAGGCCCTCAAATCGAAATGAATTGAGTCCGTCCCCATAGGCCTGCTCAATATGTTCTCGCTCTACCAGAAGCATTTTTTCAATCTGCTCATTAAAGGCTATCTCCTCAATATTATCTTTGAATATTAAGTCGTTGTGTGCCCACTCCTTCAGTTGTTGTATTGCTGTTTTCATACCGATTATTTTTGCTATTTTTCTTTGTTTTTCAAGTACCAGAATAGCTTTTCAAACATGCCAGTTCTGGCCCTTTGTTTATTGTATGCCGTTTCAGTAACAAATTTTCTCTTATCACCGTCTTTTATAAACCGCAAATTTGATTCGTTTTCATTTTCCTGCTTAACATACTCTTCTACTTTGTTGGTAAGTTCCAAAACTTGTTTTCGCGTTTCAAATAACTCAGAGGACAGAGCACTATTGCGCCTTCTAAGTGCATCGTATTTAACCTTCAAGTCGCTATACTGCTCCGATAGTTGCCCTTGTTCTGTGTTGGTATCCATAGGTATCTGGTCTTTTTAGTCTGCTGATGGAAATGGTTGCCATTTAATAACGTTGGGGTAGTAATAGAGGCTGCACCTATCCCCATCTATTGAGTTTTCAAGCCGAGCAAATTGTTTGTTTTTATACGTAGACGCACTAACCTTGCCATCTTCCGTAATAACAATTACGGATTGTCGCTCTTCTGGTAAATCCCCTTCACTAGTATAGCGCCATGAACTCTGTCTATAAATTTCAGCGGCCTCTTCGAAAAAGGATACTCTATGCCCCGTAACTAATGTCCCGCCAAGTTTATTCTTCTTAGCAATTATAGCGCAGCACTGCTTAAATGTAAGCCAGCCAGATTCATTCGATGTTGTAGTGCTCATATTTCAGTGCAAATTTTAAGTTCCTTCCCAACTAGTACGTAATATAAGTTCTGCAACTCATGAAGGTAGAACTCCTTTCTCAAATCCTTATTCCAAAGTGTGCATATGTCATCTTTAGGCGCACGTTTCGACTCCCTGCCCTCTGTTATGTATAGATAATCACCAGAAAACGATAGGACCTTACTGCCCTTGCATCTATCATCGCCTGTGAAAGGATAGATGCTGATATTCCATGCGTTCCATGCATCTTTTTCAAATCCGCACTTTAAAAGTATTTCTGGAGTCAATGGTATTGGTGACAGGTCTTTTAGATACCATGTAAGTGGGTGAACGGATTTATCTATTTTCCCGTCAATTGTCGGAAACATGGCAACGTTGCCTTCTTGTTCCGTCAAGTACTCGATTGAATCTATCCTAAATGGGCATTGGTCTTCTCTTGGAACGTTCACCCAATTGCCTATCCTTAAATCTTTCGCTTGCATCTACTGTTTTTTTTGAGCGCCTATGCGCCATTGAACTTAACCTCTGTATCTACAAGGCCTATTGCCGACAATAATTCAATAGATGGCGAAGGTCCATAAGCAACGCTGAACTTGTTTTTCATCTGGACCACCTTAAATTTCTTCGCATTGGTACATTTATTTACTTTGCCTTGTAATAAATATGGTCCAGCATAGTTGAACACATAAATGTCTGTCCATCTGCTCCAGCTAAATGGCGCGGAAAAATAATGGATAAACCAGATGCTAAATTGTGTACGTATTTTCATTGCCGTGTTTTTATGATTTAATTATACCTGCTGCTACAAGATGAGTATACGCGCCTTCATGCCCGTAGTAATATACAATAGCCTCCACCAATTCGCTCACTGGCTTATCCTGCATTTCAACCTCGTTCATGGTCATGTTGGAACTTATTATGTGTGACCGCCCCCAATCTGGGCAAGGGTCGTAACACACTGCAAATGGACATTCTTTACCACCAGATATATCCTTAGTTTGCTCTAACATATAGAGTCCACCTACCGTTTTTACTATCATATTGCAGCTTATTTTTTAGCTTTAAATATTTCGTACAGGTCATTTGTACTGAATCCAAAATAATCTTTTGAAATCCATTTATCCTCATCTGATTCAGAGGCCTTATAACCTTCTTTCGCTAACCACTTACCAAATTCCACTGAATCACCTCCGCCACTTACCGCTTGCCTGCCCTCTTTGCCTTTCTCTAGAAAAAGCTTGAGCGTTCTCCCATCATCCTGATAAGATAGCTCCACTTTACCAGTATTCATGTTCACATACTCACGACCATTACCTATTACCTCAACTCGGCTAATGATATTTGCTGTGGTCACATTGGCTTTTAAGAAGTCTTGGTATGCGGCATAATATCCATTACGGAAGTAGTCTCGATGTAAAAGTGATAAATTACCTGCTTCTACTTCTTCCATTGAACGTTTATAAGCAAGAAGGGCCGCGTCATCATTTGTTGTTTTCGATTCATTCACGCTGTTAGATTCATCCTTCTTATTTATACCGCACATGTTATTTGCTATTTCCTCTATTGTGTTAGCATTAACGTTCTTATAATCTTTTCTGAATGTCTTTTCTCTCTCTGTTGGTACGTACACATACTCTACTTCACAGTCTTCGTCAATAATGACATTCCGATATGCACCGTCATTGTCCAATCTGTAGAGAAGCATTTCTGTTTCTCCAGTTCTGGAAACGCACACATCTGGCTTACCCAGCACGTTGCAACGGTTTATTATACTCGTTGCAACGTCTATGATTTTCTGGTTTTGAAACTTCAGCACCTCGTACATTGTCTTAACCGTGCATTCAACAGAGAATTCCATTTCTTTTTTTTCGGAATTTCCGACATCAACTGATGTCATTTGCTCCAAAAATTCAAGCACAGCGAACCCATTGGCATCTTGCTGCACGTATGGCTCGCTTTCTGGTCCATAATCTTCTGGCTCACCTCTGGGGTCCCTATCTTCGCCATATTCCTCAATATGGTCAGTAGTGTATTCTACCCACACTTCACCTTTGCCATTACCATCTGCGAACGCCTTAATGAATGATGGAGAGATTGGTGGGATATTCTCAATTAGTGGGTAAGCGCAAGTAATAGCCTTACATAGTTTTGATATGTTATGGTCTTTATTACACCTGTCGGCTTCGGCTTGGTCTTCACATGGATTCATTAAAAACCATTCACCATCCATATCCATCATGTACGGAAGACCCACTTTTATCTCGCGGCTATCAACTATGATGAGCTGCTGGGCTTGCCATTCTATGATATTGTATGGGTGATTGGTTACAAAGGCAATCTCACCTGTGATTGACTTGAGTAACCCATTGCCATTAGTGACAAATGAAGGCGTTACTAACCCATTTCTCTCTAATGATTCCTGCTGCTCCTTATATGCATTGCATACATCTATTGCCAACTCATTCGAGGCCTCCATTGGCAGGAGTATCGCCGTTGCTTGTCTTTTCATATCGTGTGGTTGTTTTCGGCTCTAGTGCGTAATTTATCAAAAAATCTTTTATTATCACTCGATATTCTGTCATCGACTACTTTTTTGACATCCAGCAGTTTGTAACTAAGAGTCATATATTCATGTCTGTAGTTGATGTTCATCAGTTTATTACCAGTGCCTTCAACATCTTTGGGGAATAACTCATTCGCTTTCTTTTCAATGTCCTCTGGAACTATGTCTGGGTTAGGATGATGAGAGCATGGCTTCTGTTCGGCCCATGCCTTAGTGCATAGGTTCGCACCGACATCACAGAAACAAGGCAATCTGCTGTCTGGCTTTTTCTCGTTACTGGTCCACTTGTCACGCTTTCGTTCTGCAATGGACCCAGCAATATAATGCTGTCGGTCGCTCAAATTTTTATCCGTACCACCTCTTTTACCTTGGCTTGTAAATGATGCTCCGACCATTTTAACAGGGTACTTATCTAGCGCATCGGCCATTATGTCTTTCGGCACTTCATTACCTATATCCATTTCACTTTCTTTTTATGAAGGCGTTGCGGGAAATATTTCCCGCAACGCCTATTGTTTAAATTAAAAACTGTCCGAGCCGCTATCGCTACTGCTATCAGAGGATGAGTCGCTATCACTATCGAATGAGTTAGTATCAGAACTATCCGTACTACCTGAGTCGCTATCGCTGCCCGAATCCCAGCTTCCGCCAGCTCCACCACCATCTGTTGAGCCACCGCCAAATCCTTCAAACGAAGGCGCATCTGGGGTTGAATCTGTACTCCCCTCTGGAGTGTCGTTACTTGCCAGCAGTTCGCCGAATAGCACACCTGTCATCATACTCACGGAAGAGTCTTCGTCCTCATCGTGGTCGCGATAGCTGTAATCGCTTGCCACTTGTGTTTTATGCAGATACTCCGCGTGGGCAATATCCTTTACCTGAAGGGCACCAATTCCTTCTTTAGTGTGAGAGACGACAATCTTTTTGCCTACTCGTTCCTTGAACCAGTTTAATAATTGCATTGTATGTGTTTTTAAGCGTTTTTTATTTTTATAATCTCATTTCTAACCTGCTGCCAATATTCACTGTTTTGCCTCAGCTCATTAAGGTAAGTTATCATTTCGTCAGCGGCTAATATAGCGCAATCTATTGCTTCGGATGGGTGGATGGTATTTTCAAGTTGTATACTGAAAAGGTCGTAGTATTTATTTACTAAAATATTTGCCATCTTATCTGCTGTCCTCATTGTTTGTATTTTTTGTAAAAATCATTAAAGTCGTCCATTGCGGTAGGCTTATCTAGTAACGTACCAATCATGGCATTAGAGCCTGCAACATAGCCCCGCTTACTACCTTTTATAAACGCATCCTTCGCAAACTGCATTTCGTCAGGAATACCAGATTCTAGCATCTTGCTTATCTCGGATAGTATCCATTCGGTTTCCTTTGTTTTGTATAATTGGAATTGAGTATCCACATACTCCTTAGCGCGTTGTATTGGCGTTTAGGTAACTATATACTTATCGACCCTAAATCAGGGCTGATTTTTTATATTCCTGCTTCTTCGCCCGAACTTTTGTTCGCAACTCCACAGGCCCACCCGACGTACCTCGCCGTGAATTTTTTATGCCAATATCTCTTATATTCTTCGCCGCATTTATGTCGCGGTCATGCGTTGTTCCGCACGCTTCACAGGTCCATTCGCGGTCCTTTAAAGTGAGGGTTTCGTTCACCGTTTTGCATGCGTTACACGTCTTGCTGCTCGGCTCAAATCGCCCAATTTTTATCAGGTTCTTACCAGCCCACTCGCACTTATACGCCAGCATTCGAACGAATTCCGACCAGCCAGCATCACGGATTGACTTGTTCAAACCAGACTTCGCGGCCTGACCGTTCGGCTGCGCCACGCCCGATTCATTGAGCTTCTTTTTCGCCCGTTTCGACATGTTTTTTACCCCCAAATCCTCAACACAAAAACTCGTGGCTTGGTTTTCACTCACAAATTTCGTGCTGAGTTTTTGAAGAAAATCCTTTCGCTTGTTGGTCGTTTTTTCATGATGAATCGCCAACCTAAATAACGCTTTCTTACAGTTCGCACTCGCTTTTTTCTTTCGCGAAACCCTGCGCTGTAGCACTTTTAATCTCGTCTGCGCCTCGCGGTAAAAACGTGGATTCGCAACCTTTTCACCATCTGAAGTAATGAGAAAATCCTTTAACCCAAGGTCAATTCCGAGCGTTTTGCTAGCGGAAATCGGCTGCTTTTTAGGCACTTTCAAACCATCATCCACCAAAATTGACGCAAAATACTTTCTCGTTGGTGTACGGGAAATCGTTACCGTCTTGATTTTACCCTCAAATCTGCTACTAAAAACGCACTTGATATCGGGAAGTTTGGGAATAGTCAAAGTGCTCACTTCGAAGTCTACCTCTCGTTTATTGCACGGTGCCGAAAAGCTCGCATGACCTTGCTTCTTTCTGAACTTTGGATACCCACCACCAGCGAAAAAGCCTTTATATGCGGTGTCCATTTGCAAAATAACCGCATTCAAAGATTGACTGTCAACATGCCGCAAATAATCATAATCCTGCTTCGCATCGGCGAGTTGTTTCATCAAATCATACGCACTCAAACTCACGCCAAACGCTTTCCAGACGTACATCTTCAGCTCCAAAGCCGTGTTGTAAACCAACCGACAACAACCGAACGTTTGCTCGATTTGTTGCCGCTGATTTTCAGTCGGATAGATGCGATATTTGTAAGCTTTTAGCACTATTGCGAAGGTATAAATTTTAGTTGTTAATGTTTCTTTAAAGAGTAAATAAGTATATAGTTACCCATCTTTATTTTCAAAGCATTTGCATAACATGAATGGTTTACTCTTAAAGTCCTCCAAGGTAAGCATTTCTACCTTTCTATGCCACTTAACTGCTTCAGTAAATTCCAATTTCGTTTTCCTGTCAAATTTTGCTGGGTCCCCAGCAAGTTGTATGGATTCTCCACAACCACAATAATACACCTTTACCAGCTTACTCGTGGAAAGATTAGCCGCATCCATTGCCTTGTTGTATTTAATAACGCACTTGTCACATGTGGCTACACGGCTTTCTTTTGACCAACCATTGCCTCTATATCCAACATCTGTGCCACACAACGCTTTGCCGCACCAAAATCCGTTGATTTCTGTGTCATATATTATGTGTCTTATTTTCCCGCCGTCTCTCTCAAAGCCATTGAAGCAACGACCAGATTTTCTTACGGTATGATATGTCTTAGACTCGCTCATGGCCTATTGTATTTAATCGTTGTGTTGAAAATCCTTGTTCAATTCTCTAAGCTTATCCCAAAGCCACATTCTGGCCTTCCCCTTGCAGCTCCAGCCAAGTTCTTCAAGGAACTCAAACCCGCGCCTATCAATCTTATTCCACCTATGAAGCAATACGAACGTCACATATGTGGCTGAAATGTCCCAGCAATCCCACAGAAATCCGCTTGGCTGTTTCTTTTTCGGCAATTCTCCATTTAG
>JGI24891J29808_1000224_pt1 | contig 57245 bp, 58 predicted proteins | sample FreactcultuFSWF8_FD_29808 | JGI IMG/M metagenome (IMG submission 29808)
CTCTATTATAATTCTTGCGATCCGCGAATGTTATTCCAAAAAAGGGGGGGGGGGGAAAAGAAGAAAACAAAAAACACACCAAAGTCTCCGACACAGTATGAGCCATGATGTCAACATCGCTTCTATACCTCACATCATCAACACATCATCAACCAACATAAACCCGAGGAAAACCCATCGAGACCTTACACCCCAATACAAGACGTCTTACCCTCACCCATCCCCATCAAAACGCTAGACGCTTTACAACTTCAAATTCCCAAGTTCAGTGTGATATGACCAAAGAAGTCACTAGATAAGCGATTTCCGAGGATAAAAAGATGGGTGTTGAGACGAAAATATCTTGCCTTTTGACAGATGGGGTTTGTTTGGGGGGGCATGGTCCTGGGCTGAATATGAGGTTCTGAGGCGTAGAGGTCTGATTTATTCTCCGTCTCATGTTGATGTTTCTAATATCATCGCTGTAGTGAGTTTTTGGGTTATTGAAGGGGTTGAATGGCGGATGATTTGAGTACTGTATATCGGTAAGATGGTTATATGAAAACACGAAGGATGAGACTGGGTTGGCAGCGGGGAGAATGGGTTGAACAACTTGGTATTTGTGCTCAAGTATACGGTATGTTAATCTATGCTGCTCGCTTCTTGACAAGCCCGTAGCGCGTCTTTGGCATAGTCCGATGCATGCATGCCAAGTACAATGTTGGTTAAAATCTATTGGAAAGCGCATCGGTCTTTCCATCTCTCGGGTCAACAAAGTAGGGGCTGGTTAAAACTGCTGGTGTGACCGGTCTGTCTTGTTGTAATCATGTGCTGCGTATCATGTTATGACATGCGTGAAAGTCGACCCGTCTCCAGGACCAGCAGGGAGGGTGGCAACGCAGTGGATGGGATGTGGTGGATGAGTTGAGTTGGGTTGATGATGGCGTTGGTCCTTTCAACCTTCGGGGTTCTTCATGTTGACCAGGGGCATGATGTCGGTCTTGAGCTCTCTGTTCTTCTTCTGCTTGGGCTCGGGGGCTGAAAAGGTATGGTCAGTAGATGTCACAAAGACATGAGCTGGAAGGATCAACATACCCTTCTCGTTCTCCTGAACGTAGAAGCGACGGAGCAGCATGATGGCCTCAGCTCTGTAGATGCCACCAAAGATCTTGTAGGCAGGCTCAACGCCAGGACTGTATCGTCATCAGTATAGTCGACCATTGAATAGCGTGACTGGCAGGACTCACTCATCGCAGATGCGCATGACGCCACCACAGCCACCGAAGCGGTCGTTGAGGCAGCCAAAGTAGACGGCGCGAATACGGAATTGGCGCAGGACGGAAGCGCACATGATGCATGGCTCGACGGTGACGTAAAGGTCCGTCTCCTGGAGAATCGAAGGCGGATTCTCAGCGATGATCTGACTCAGAGCCACGAACTCGGCATGGCGTGTTCCCTGGAAGCAAACATGTCAGACCATGATTTGCTGGAGTGGAGAAGATGATGTCCGGTCAAGGCGAGCGATGTCGTTGAGATGCAGCGAATATTGTTTGTCCGAGGGCATGGTTCCGAAGGGTGTAAATCCGAGAATGATAGCTTACGTTCATGGTGACATTGGTTCCGTTCATGCCTTGGGCGATGACCTTTCCATCGTGGACGAAGACACAGCCCACAGGTGTCTCGTCAGAGGCGAGTGCCAGCTCGGCCTAGATGGCGGAACATATTGTCAGCGACCTTGTTGTATGAGAGTTTTGAAAAGATCTGATGAAAATTGTGCAGTCGGGTTTCCAGGAGGGGCTCGCAGCGTACCATTTTGATAGCCTCGCGCATGAAAGCCTCGTGATAGGGCCTGTTTTCGACATGAGCTGTCATGGCATCCATGTCTGCTTCGGACGGGGTGGGCGATGATGGATAGTCGGTAGAAAACATCTTGAAGAATATTGCTATGGTTTTTGTTTCACACCGTGAGCAGAAGTGGAAGGCACAACACAAGGAAGGTGCGACTGAGCGGTGGCCGGTTTTTGCAACGCCAAGCCGACGACGGACGCAAAAGGACGAGCGAGACATGGTTCACAAGGCAAACGGCAAGGCAAGTGAAAGTAGAGTGTTGCTCATGTAAATTGCATGTTCTCATGAATAACCTAACTCAAACGAAGAAACTATCAGGCTACTTTGCTGTATAAAAGACAAGACACCGCTCCAAACCAACACCACGCCTCCCTGAGCGAAAACACCAACACTTCCATTTACTTTCCCGAACAAGACAAAATCAAAATCGCTCCCTAAACCAATCCGCAATCTGACCCTCGTCACAATAATTAACGCCGTTGCACTGTCTAGGCTCGCCTTGCGAAAAGAACAGAATAGAACAAAGGAAACAAGATATCTCCCTGGTTACCAGAAAAGGGAAGAAAATCATAAACACGAAGAATGTAACAAAGAAGATTAATAGTCCGATGAAGATCCATAGCTCGATGAAGATCCACTCCACCATTCACAATGGCACGCGCCATTGATAGGATCGCGCTTGACCTTCGAAGATCCCGATGGAGATCCGTCCGTCGTCTCTGGTGTGTAAGCACTGAGGTCGGGATCCGTTTCTTCAAGGGTGATGGTTATCTGCTGGCCAGTGCTTGGGTCCTGCAGAGCGCCCGCCATGCCATTATCCAATATTTGGAACTGCTGGCAGTATGGCTCTGGGCTATTCGGGGCACGACGTTCTTCAATCTTGACGACATATCCGAAAGAAGATAACTCAGCGAACGTCCAACCACGCTTCTCCAGCTGCCAACTGCGCTTTGCTCGTCTTCCATTCGACGTGTGCGTGTAAAGGTTGGAAACTGGATGGGCATAAGCTGTAGATTGAGAGGCAGAAGTCAGGGTGGCTGTCGTCGAAGGACCAGAGACTTCAATTATAGTAGAAGTGGTCAACGGAGCCGACGATGTTTTTGGTGAGTTGGAGTATGACGACGACGCCATTGAGGATGAAGAAGCTGAGTCACTCGGCAGCGTGTAGTTGTTGGCGTAGACAAAGCCTTCGAGGAAGGTTTGGTTGAACCAGCAGAACCATGGCTTATCTCCAGCCTGAACTTGGTGCTGAGTGAACCAATTGGAGTTGACATAGGAGCGCTTCTGCTGGCTGGCGGCGTTACTGGCAGGAAGAGAGCTCTCCGGAACGACGACGAACTTGTCGTAGTATGTTTGGAAATAGAAAGCAGGTCCTCGGTAGGGCTCGTCGTCGTCTTCTACTGAAATGAAAGGAGCGAAATGAGTGTTGGGAGGTTGTGTGCCGTAGTTGATGCCCGTAGCATTGTTGAAACCATATAGACAGGCGCCCTCACTGTCACTTCCATCTGGAGGGGAGCCGATGTTGATGGCCATCTGCGGCGTACCATATATGTTGCAAGCCCAAGCGGCAGAGTAGTTTTGGTTGGTGATACAAGCCGACTGAGTAGCTCTTGGAGGGCCGAAGTCCAGAGCATAGACACCAGTTGGTGGTGGTGCTCCAATGGAAGAGGTTGGGATGGGCGATGCATCCAATAGAGTAGTCGTAGGACCACGGTGACTGAGTACAATGTTAGAGACTAGTGAGAAAACGGGCAGCCATAACGACTTACTTGTTGGCCTTTTCGGCTTCTTTACGAGCACTGGCAAAGATACCACCAATTGCAGCACCGAGAACAATGGCAATGAATGCCAGCACGCAGAGGGACAGCAATATCCACCAGAAGGGAATGCCACAGAAACGAGTCTTGCGTTTCTCTTTCCACGATTTTTCGCTCCAACTCTTGGCCTCTGAAGGAGTGTCGTTTGAGTCGATGGAGTTTAGCTGCTGCATTTCGGCAAAGCCATGCGCATCGGCCTGATCCGACATGCTTTGAGGTTGGCGTTGTTGTTGCATCAAAGGCAGATGGATCTGAGTGGTACTAGGAGGTGTAGCAGCTTGTGCTGGGGCGACAATCGGTTTCGGGACACCGTCCTCGGGATATTCAGAATACGGGGGAAGTTGTTCAGAATGGCCATCAACGCCGATGATGTCCTGTTCTTCGTCTTCTGGTCCTCGCGTTCGTACAAAGGCTTGGTTTCTTCCTGGAAAGCCAACAGGGATCACTGTCTGGGCATGGCTCGGCGGAGCCACGGAAGTATCGGCTTCCTCATCATGTGCAGAAACGTTTTGGGGATACATGCTGTAAGGATGAGTGGGTCCTTGGTGTGATACATTGCTAGTTTGAGCAGCACGGATAGTAGATGTAGTCGTCGAGATAGATGGCGTACGGGCTAGATTGGTATCCTGAGGGTACATCGAATAAGGGTGGCTAGGACCGCTTGTACCGTGCAGAGGGCTTGCGGTACGGGCAAAGGTCCTCGCTGATGAGGCGGTGCTGAGCCTGTGAGCAATGCCAGGGGCATACTGGGCGGTCGAGGTGGATTGTATGCTATGAGAGCGCTGAAGTGCCGAACGCTCGTCGTGGCTGTCGTCATCTTCGTCCTCGGCGCTACTGAAGGGATTCTGGGTATCCCGCGGTTTATGCATGCTATTCCTGCTGGGACCAGTGGAGAAACGAGGGGCATCTGACATGTGGGCGTGAACGCTGCGAATAGAAGGATCCTCGGAATGGATTGACCAGCGGCTGTCGCCCGTCTGGACACGGCCAGGAGCGAAACCGTCGGCCACGCCGTCAAAGTCGTCTACGGCAAATTCGTCGTCGAAAACGTCGGCTGTCGACCTGCGGGCATTGTCGCGAGAGTCGGCCATGATTTACAAGTGTCGATTGTACGGTGGCCGTCTGTTGGGACGCGGTCGAGTGGTCGGTCGTCGGGGCCCGGCACCTGGGCTCGGAAGATGGTTTCGGCAGCAAAACGAGCGCGATTTGTCGGCTCGGGGTATCGGACGGGTGAAGAAAGGGTCGGAGAATGAGATAGAGCGATTTTCGAGTAGCGAGTGTTGGATAGGCAGAAGATAATAGGCAAGAGCGATGGCTTGTCGTGCCTGCAAACGCCAGTCTGTTTCGCGTCTTGGCGACGAGCGAAGTCTCCTGGACCCACTCGGACCAGGTGGTCCAAGACCCAAGCCGCCTCTGCCGTCACCTGGCTATCGGCAATCAATTCTCACTTTTTGGCACCATTCAAGTTTTGGTTGGCATTTCCATCATCCCCATGTGCTAAACTCTATCACGCGTACAGCAGTAATATTGCAAGATTTCTGTCTCGTTAGAGGCAACGTAACAATCAAGTCTGCTCTCCGGACGATCGTACCGATTTCAAAAAAATTGTGCATTTCTGCAGCCCGGATAACACCAGGCGTGATCGCTGGAGTTGGCTGAAGGTGAAAGATTCAGTACACGTGAAGGATGTTGAAGTTTTTTGATATTTGCATGCTTTTCATATTCGTTATCGTCCGGCCTCTCACTATCGAGGCTTCAAGACGTTTCAAAGTACACTACAAGTCGTATGCCGCCGCTATTCCATCTGTGATTCGAGAAAAGAAGAAGAAATTAAAAAAGAATTCGAGAGCCGAGACACGAGCGATGAAGCATTCTGCCAACACAAAGACAGGCGGCTTTCGGGTTCGCTCTGTCGTCTGTGCCGACGTCTGGTCTCCACCACGATGCCATCATATGCTCTCCCCACCAATCTGTAGTAATCAAAACATTTACTGCTTGATGGCGTACTCTCTTCTGAACAGGTCGTCGACCTTTGTCAGGTAGTATGTGCCGGGGAAGAGGGTCTCGGGATTGCCTGCAGGCGAGTAGTCCTTCTTCAAGTGTGCGCGCTCACGGAGGTTGCACATCTCATCGTAGACCTCAGGGGCAACAACTCTGCGCGAGTCGAGTCTGTTCTGGAGGTCAATCTGCTTGTGCATCTCCTCGGTGCTGCCCTTGACTCGGAAAGAGAAGAAGGATGAGGCGAGACCAGATCCGTACGAGAAGATACCGACACGCTTGCCCTGGAGGTCCTGCGATGAGACGTTGGAGAGAAGAGCGCAGAGAGAGCCGTAGACGGATCCACAGTACATGTTACCACACATGGTGGGGACCTGGATTGAGGGCTGGACACGAGCAGCAAAACGCTTCTTGGAGAGGGCCATGAAGGTCTTCTCGACAGTCTTGTCGCTGTATGACTTCTCAAGGTCCATGTCCTTGATCTCGGCGGGGACCTCGGCGAAGACGGGGTTCTCGGGGTTCAGCTTGTAGTCGTTGTAGAGCATACGGGCGTACGACTTGGAGACCAGCTTGCAGGTAGGGGCGTGGAAGCACATGTGGTCGAAGCGGTCAAGAGGAGTCTCGGGCTCAGCGTGGACACCGTTGCCGTTGCCAGCACCGTTGGCCTTTGACTTGAGCTGGGCCTCACGGGTGTTGTAGGCCTCGTAGCAGGCGTCAACGGCCTGGGTGTAGCACTTGATGGAGAATTGGCCGTCAACGATGGGGTACTCGCTGGTCAGGTCGGGCTTGTAGAAGTCGTAGGCGTGAGTGATGTAGCTGCCTCTGTGGCCGGGCTCGAAAGCCAGGGGAGCGTCAGGGCCAACCAGCATGGCAACGCAGCCAGCACCACCAGTGGGTCTGGCGGCACCCTTCTTGTAAAGAGCAATGTCACCAGCCACGACAATGGCGAGGCGACCGTCCCAAGCCGAGGACTCAACCCAGTTAATGGCGTTGAAAAGTGCGTTGGTGCCACCGTAGCAAGCGTTGACGGTGTCGACACCCTCAACATTGGTGTTACCCGACTCTTTGAAAAGCTGCATCAAGACAGACTTGACTGACTTGGACTTGTCGAGGATGGTCTCGGTACCGACTTCGAGACGACCAATATCCTTGGGGTCGATCTTGTACTTGCGGAGGAGCGAAGAGACGGCGGTCAGGGCGAGGGAGTAGATGTCTGCAGTTCTCGTTAGCTTTCTTAGAGTCCAAAAACATGCGTGCCGGTCGCAAACTCACCCTCTCTGTCGTCGCAGAAGCTCATTCTGGTCTGGCCGAGACCAATGGTGTACTTTCCAGCGCTAACTCCATCGAACTTCTCGAGTTCAGACTGATCAACACACTACAGATTGGCTGGTTAGCGACTGCAATGCAGTAGAAGAAAGCTGTTGCTGCATACCTGGCTGGGGAAGTAAAGCTCAATGGCCTTGATACCAATGTTCTCGGGGCGTTCAGACATTGTGGCGGGTAGATTGAAAGATTGAAGGTGTGGTAGAAAAGGGTATCAGAACAATATTAGCAAGAAACAACGAAGCAACAAGCTCAACAAAGAAACAGCAGCGTTGGATTGAAGGAAAGAGGCAGGAAGATGGACGTCGAGATTGTTGCAAGGACGGCGCGCGTGTCAAATTATACTCTTCCCACTTTAATTGTCTTTGGGAAATCAGCCCATCCCAGACCCAGGGCCCAGGGGCTTCCATCAAGCTCTTATCCAACGCCCGTCGCCAAGATCCTGCTTCATGTTGAAACACTCGTACGATCTTTTCTAGCCTCAACCAAGGTCTATCCGGTGATTGGGACCCGACATAGTGCATGTCACACTGTCAAAACCTTCGTCGCTGAATTACAGCACATCATTCGTCCTCGAGGATGTCTGAATATCAAGATAGAACGTGGCAGAGCGACTACCGGATTCGGACTGTCGAAACTTGGACGTCGGATAAGACGACGGGCACGTTCTGAACCTCTCACCGCCTTGCACCTTTAAGGACCCCCTTTTCCCTCAACAATTGTTAGTAGGATCAAGATAATCGGACGGTAGGATATCTAATCATATCAGATCTATCTCTTCTCATTTCTACCATGATGGCTTTCCGGATTTCGTTACTTCTGTAACACTCTACGTTTTCAGGAACCCAGACACACGCTTTGCGGACCACTTATGCAATGTAGTTCAACCAAGCGGGTACCTGCAGAATTTTCTCTCCAGCATCATTCAGCGATATCGGTTGCTCCAACACATATGCTTGTCGAGCTACAGATCATGTGTCAAAGATCGCGAGCAATTTTGTCGGATTAATCGATGAATCGATTCCTGTTTTATGAAATCTGCTTCAAGAAATCCAGTGACAACTTTCCGACTTCCTCTGGACCTTCAATACAGTGCCAGTGGCCACATTTGTCCATCACAACCATATCCTTCTTCTCCGAGCCAAGTGCTTCAATGATCTTCTTGCAGCCGGACAAAGGAGCACTTTTATCCTCCTCTCCCGCAATGATAAGAGTAGCGCAAGAGACCTTCTCATACTTCGGTGGTGACTTGTACGCGTTGGCAATAACTCTGCAAAGACTGATATATCCAGCAGGTGTCATTCCAGACAGAAGTTCGCGGATGAAAGCGTGGTGTAGGGAAGTCGCTTTAGAACCAACAGCAGCATATGGCACAGTGTCTGCCATGACTTCCATACCCTTCTCTGCAACCTTGTTGATGCGGTCTTCAAAGACGGGCGCGACTTCCGGATTTGGCCACACAGGGCCAACTAAGATGAGTCCTCGAACACGGTCGGGCCATTCAGCAGCTAGCTCAGGGCCGACCACTCCTGACATGCTATGTCCGACGAACACTGCTTTGTCGATTGATAAGACATCCATGAGAGTAACCACATCTCCTGCCAGGGTGTGAATGCTTTGCTCGACATAAGTGTAAGGTGAGCGACCAGATCCTGTCATGTCGAAACAGACACAGCGGTAACCCTGCTCGGTCAAGAAGGGTACCACTGAGGTGTAGTAGTTGTTACTTGAGCCCAAGCCATGGCTCTGTTTCTGTTTTAGCAGATGCACCTGAGTGTTATTTTGCTGGGATTACCATGACAAGTGTTGCTCGAGGAGTGGAACCATCTTTTGGCGACCAATCCTTGTAGTAAATTTGCTTGTAGTTGACCTTTGCGAACGGCATTTTCGAAAGAGAGTTGAGCTGGTGGTAGACGTGGGAGGGAAGATGATCTGGAACCTGAATACAGCTTTGGAATTGCAATCGGGAATGAATAGAATGCAGTCTAAACTGAAGATGATGAAGGTGCTCTGGCGGGTCACTTCGTCATGGCTGGAGAGGGGCTCGGAAGTGACCTGCCGTCATCCGAAGCCATCGGAAACGGTCTCGGATATTAAAGTTGAAAAGAAGTGTCAAGAGCATTATTATGTATATGCGATATCGAGTCTGCAAAATCTAGTCTGAAAGTATCCCTTTCTAAGCGCCTCTGATGATGTTCGACTCCAAACATTGCTCGCTTCGACTCTTGAAGCCTACAAGCTAGGGTTCGGCATTGCTTTGCCCTCTTTCTCGTAGCCAGCGAACCTTCTTCTCTGAGCATCTCTCATCCTTTCGAGGGCGTCTTCGACAGTCAAAGGCGTGACCTTTGTCACATCTACCTCTTTCTCGACACCTGTCTTTGCCGCAATCCATGTACCACTCGTCTCTACACTTCCCTCAGTACAATTCCTGCAGAAATTGCCCCACGATTCCATACATCTCTTGCTAGTGGCAAGCGTGGGCAAGAGCATAGCAAAACAATGAGGCATTGCCTCATACTGCTCAAAGTGTACCTTGACGCCTTGAGTGGATGCTCTGACAGCCACCACCAGATCTTCATCTGTAAGAAGTTCTTCTCCCGTTTCTATCCAGAGTGGTGGTGCGCCGGACCAGTCTTTGGCAGCGAGCGGAGATACAAGAGGGTGACACAACATGCTGAGGTCACAGAACAAGTCACCTCTCGGTGGTGTCGTTGGCCAGACATTGTCCTTGGGGAATCTTCCCAGAGCATCGTCATGGTCTGCCGGTGGTAGGTAATCGAACTTTGCGTTGTTGACCAATGAAGGCATCGACCTGGTGATATCAAACCAGCCAGAGTTGGCCGATGCTCCTGCTGGAAGAGGCACTTCGACTGTCTTTCCGTGATAGCGGACAGTTGGGTTCTTTGCGTCTGATAGCTTCGTGCGATGGAGTTGAAGCAAGAGTTGGAGAAGTGCGAAAACCAAGTTGCCGCCTGCCGAGTCGCCAGCAAAAACAATATCACTGGCTGACACTGGTTCGTGAAGAGAACCAGGAGGTGGGTACAACATATACAGATACGCGTTCAGCGCATCCAGCAATTGCGAAGGGAAAGCAGCCTGAGGTGCAAGACGATAGGCAACGTTGAAGGCTCTTCCATTGCAAGCCTTGGCCAGCTTCGACACTTGCAGTCTATGCGTACCAAAACCGCAGAGATAGTATGCTCCTCCATGAAGATACAGAATTGTCGTCTTGCTCGATTTGGAGGGTTCTTTCATGAGGTTCTGATATTTCTCCTGCTCGGAGATATTTGGCAGAGGCTCGTCTGATCCGGCTCCTGGTCTAAAGCCCGTCCATTCAGCATCGATGTCGGAAAGTCCTGGCTTTATGTATGTTTCGCTGCCATCTCCAAGGTCGGCGATAGCAGTGAAAGTCGCATCTCTAATGCTTTCATCTTCGGGAGCCGGGATAGTGACTTTCGCAGTCCAGACCTTGCCCTTGGCTCCTGGATCGTTCAAAGTATGAGCTTGAGTCTGTCCAACTGGAGAAGGGCCACCATTCATAAGAGATCGCAAAAATGCAACTGTCATTTCAGTCCTGAGGTCCCATTTCGAAGATGTTGGAGACAGCGAGAGGGAGTGTGATAGGGCCGTCTTCGTCAACGATGGAAGACGTGGGAACAAAAATTTGATTAGACCATACGTTGAGTTGTCCATGTTGAGCGATTTGAAAGTGGTAGTCCAAGGTAAACGCGCAAGAAGCTGGTTAGACAAGAGGCGAGATGGACAAGGTATCGAAGGTCGACAGAATGACGTCGTCACTATCTCCACACCATGCCTCGGCTTCTGGTCACGATAGAACAAAGACAAAGGCGGTCAACGATGGATGAAAGTAACGAGCACAAATGAGCCAGCGATATGCAGAGGTACAAAGTGCTTGTGATCTGAACATGTGCCATTGATGAGGTGGAGAGCGATGGTCCAGAACCGATCAATGCGTGTCGTCAAATTTGGAGTTTCTCCTGTACTGAGTATGCCATATTTTGTTTCACCAAACCAACGCCTTGCTAATAACCCGAGATAATGATGCGCCAAACCCTGTGAAAGAGCAAAATATAAGAGAGCGGTGGGGGGATGCTAGCCTAGAGGATACCATCGTGCTCGCCGGGTAGTCTCTTGACTCTCTTCTGCTCCCAGCTGTCGAGATCTTTTGCCGCGAGTTTCTGTACTCCGGGTCAGTGTCTAGCAAACATGTGCTCACTTTGGATGTACGAACATAGTATTCTTCTTTCAGATCTATTCTTCGTCTGTCCTTTCCGATACCAAGCTCTTCTTCTTTAGTCAACTGCTTGACCTTGCGATCGTGCTTTTCGTATCGGATGGCGGTAGCGGGGGTCAAGAAGAAAGAGCCCAGGACCATTGTCGCAATGAAGGGAAGACCGAAGAGGGCGAAAGGGTGCTTTGCGAGAAGCGCACGGTATCTGGCGGGCATGGTGCCATTGTACGAGCTCGAGCGGAAACGTTTGGCTGGGAAGACGGCCATCTTGTGCGTTGTTCGTGGCGTGTGTGTCCGGATGCGCAATGTTGGTTTTGATTTTGTGTTTCAGCGAAGACGGTCGATGTCAATAAAAGCGGCGATTATTTGGTTGCTGACCATGCAGCTCCCTCGCTCGTAGGCTTCCTTGCTCCGAGAATTGGGTCAATTTAGGGCACGTGACGGCGTGCCTTCTGAATGCCCGTTGGTCGCGTCTTCCTGCCAAAATGTTTCCAACCTGCAAACTTGCCCCCGTCAAACACTTACCAGATGAGCCATCTGCTGCTTCTGCGGCCGCCTCTTGATCACGACTTGCAAGATGGTCGGCAGGCTTCTCGCCCACACCCATAGTTGCAGTGCTGTCTTTGGTGGCGATGACTTGACTGATGCAAATCTTCCACCACCTTCTACGCTTGCCGCTCAGCTTGTGAGGAACCATGTCGAGACTGCTCGTGGTGTCCGTCAGCCAGATACCACCGTCCCATTTCGCCAACTTCTCCAGGAGTTGTTGAACAAGACCTCAGTCCCCGAAACTGATGTCGAAGTCAACCATAAATTGATCAAGGTTGTTGTCGAGGCAGGTCTGGATGTCCTGTTTCAAGACAACCCTTTTCCTCAATGGGGATTTCTGCTGCCCCAGGCAGTCGACAGTCTTGCTGTCATCCAATCCACCATACAGAGACAACCCGAGATCCTGTTCCAGGGAGGTCCACAACCGAACCTGGAGCAACATCCACATCTCTTGCTTTGGCTCTTCCCCAAGCTGCTCATGATTTCGAAGCATTCCAAAGGCGACCAACTGCAAGCTTCTTTGGCTTCTCTTTTGTCCTCATTAGTCTTGGCTTTGTCGAAGACCTTGGATCTGTGGCCACACGCGAAAGCAGTTCTTCACATGCTTCGCGATTGTGTTACTGACGTATTCTTACTGCTTCAAGATAATCGCATTTTCTCCAAGTCTTCGCCACAAGTACCAGGTGTATTGCTCCCACCCGCCAGGAGCACATCGAGCGCATGGCCCGCAACAGAAGACGAATCCGCTCTATTGCTGGGCCATCAAATAATTACCAATGATGCTCTATCAGCCATCAGAATACAGCTGCTGCTCGTCTCCACCTTAAGAGACATTGCCTCGACAAGAGCAGCGCTCAGTCAGTTTCAGACCTCGACCGTGCCGCTGCACAAATGGCTGTTCGACTCGGTCGGCTGCTTGAGTCGCATTCTATTTCAGCATAAGTCCTGGCTCGACCAACATTCTTTCTTTTCTTTGTTTGCCCTGCAAATCATGCGTCTTCATAATATCTGTTTGAACGGCTCGATTGATGCGAGTTCCCGAAGCCGCATCTCTTATTTGCTCGGTAATCTTTGCGAATTTTGTTCAAAACTCATTGTTTACGAAGGCAAATCACCGCTGGACAACGAACTACAGCGAGAACTTGCGTCAACTCTCGAACTCTTGGTCGATCGCCTTAACTCAGATTATGCGTACATAATCGAGGAGTTCCTGCTTCCCTCCATTAGGGTTTTTGCTCTCGACACGTCGAAATTCGAGACCGCCACTGAGTCTTTGCGGCAAGTACTCGAGAAGTATTTGTCGAGACACGATACCAAGGGACAAGTCTTTGGACAGAATGGCTCTGCAGACCAAGCTGATACAGTAATGAGAGACGATGCTCCTCTGCCTTCCAATGAAGCGACATTTTCGCAACCAGCCCCTTCGTCCAGGTCTCTGCGCGTGGGTTTAGTGAGCGCTTCCAAGCCTGATCACATGTCAAACGGCCAATCCGAAGACCTTTATCAGACTCTCAAACGAAGAGTTGCCATTCTTCTGGGCAGAGAGAGCGATACGACTCCAGGTGGCCAGAAACATGACGCTGTGTAAGTTCGCCCTAAGACACTGCAACTACAAGGAACTGACTTCGAGCAGAACATGCTATGCGTCCATGCCCGAAGAGCAACGAAGCAAATTTTGGCGAATGATAGGATCCTGCGCTTGTGCTGCTACGAACAACATGCACAACGGAAGGTGTTCGGTGTGCGATGGCGATCGTCGTCTACGCCAAGAACCTGCCAAAAACACCTGGGAAGAGAACGATAGATCCGAGGACTGGACCGAGATGTTCTTGTTGCTCACAGAACTTTTTGAAAGTCAAGATCTTCAGCTATCTAACAGGGATAGAGTGCTTGCCATCCTAGCAATCCGGTCACTCGTGCTGCACAATAAAGATCCCACCTACCTTGATCTTGGCAATTCGTTTTTGGCCGAATGGTGCTTGAAATACTTACACAGTTCTTCAAGGGAACTACGGATCGCCGCAGGTCGAACGTTAGCTACGTTTCTCCGCGAGGGATTGCCCGTCGATCTCCGTAATAAGAACCGACAGCTTGCCCTCAACTTTCTGAGAGCTCTGTCAACGAAAGACATTGTTGGTCAGCATGAGACTCTAATCCTAGCTTGGGGCAGAGTAGCAGTGGTATGCGGAGAAAAGGAACTCAATCTGGCATTACTCAGGCTGGTCGATTACTTGGGTCATCCGAATTCCCTGGTTTGCTCTGTTGCATACAGCGAGTTGGAAGACATCGCTGAAACGCTGTCACTTTCTCCACAGACTCTGCTCAAGCCTTTCTATCGCAGCATTGCCGTCGCAGTCGTCCAAGATCTTACCACTAAACCTCAGAAAGCGCAACAGCTTGCCGAGTTTCTAGGTATGAGCGTGAGCCACTTTCTGCTACTGACACAAAGAGACACTGTACCTTTTCTCGTCTTGACAAGGAAGAAGGATATTCTACAGCGAATTGCTTCGGCTCGTAGTGCAGAGACCAACATACAAGATATGTGTCTTCAGCCGCCAGCTAATCTTGCAGCTGTAATATCTACATTGCTTTTCCAACCATCCAGCGATGTGGAAGGCAATGCGACCAGATGTCTCGCTGAGGTGGCTCCTGGATTTCAGAGTAGCGATCTAGGAAGTCTGGTCAGATCGAATCCTGTTTTGATCGCATGCGAGATGCTCAAAGCTGCTGGAGATGAAGACGAGTCAAATGCATCAAAGGTGAGTCCTCCGTCTTAACAACCTCGCACAGTCGCTAAAGATGTCCAGGCACAGCAGGCAATCCAGATCTTTGCCATGTTGGTCGAAGGAAAACCAAGCCATTCCAAGCCCAACGCGAAAACTAGTCGCATGGTTGTCAGTTTCTTCGAGGCCCATGTCTTAGGAATAATGACCGAGTTTTCCAACTCCATCGACAACGCCTTATCGCTATCTTCGTCCGAGAAGCTCCGCTGTGTCAAAGCGATAGAACAAATGATCATACTTGCTAAGAGCAAAGTCAGCGTGGCACTTCCTCAGGTACGGTCAGACAATTTCGCACATTATCGATCTGCAGCTCACAAATATGCAGATAAGGGCATGCCTCCAAAGCGCTATTGACCAGCCCAAGCTTCAAGATTCGGCACTGTCTGCCTGGCTTACTATGGTCAACGTTCTAGAGGGTGATGATGTTGCTGACATGGTTGATCACACCTTTGCACTTGTTGCTCAACATTGGAACGATCTTTCGTCAACTCTACAGATGAAGACTCATGACACCATAAGCGAAATTCTCAAGACTCACAGCAACGTGATTCGAGAGAAGCTTATGACTATACCATCCTTGGCTTCAATCCCGTTGATGTCCAAGATTGGTGGTGAAATTCAGCGGCTCAAGAAGGACGAGCGTCCAGAAGTGCATCTTCGCGCATTTGCCAAGCGACTGCACGATGAGAATGTCGCTATTGTCACTCAAGGACTCCGCGAACTGGTTCCCTGGCTCGGCGAGAACCAAGGCTTCGTCCACGAGGCAGCTGTCAGCGAACAACCCAAGACTGCGATAGCAGATATCATGCGTGCTCTTTTAGACGTATGTACGAAGTACGCCAATACTGATTCAGCTGTTGTTGATCTCAGCGCACAATGCATTGGAATTATCGGCTGTCTGGATCCAAACCGCATCGACATGATTAGTAGCAAGCGACAAGTGCTTGTGCTTTCGAACTTCGAAAAAGCATCCGAGGTTATCAACTGGGTTGCTATTATGCTCGAAGACGTTCTGGTTCCAGCGTTCAAGTCTTCCACCAACGCCCGAGATCAGGGCTTTCTGGCTTATGTTATGCAAGAGCTGGTCCGCTTCTGTGGTTTCAATGAAGCTGCAGCGGCGCGTCTGAGACCATCACAAGCTGGTCCCGCATACAATCGCTGGACTGAGATGACAGAAAGCGTCCGGAACACCCTCACGCCATTCTTGAGCTCAAGATATCTGCTCAATAGCAACTCGTCTGTTCAACCCGGGACGCGAAATTACCCAGTGTTTGCCGTTGGAAAACGCTACAGCACATGGCTTCGCGAATGGGCATACGACATGTTGTGGAGGGGCAAAGGTGACAATGCAGAGATGGTATTTCCTATTTTAGCCCGAATCATCAGTCGACATGATATCTCGATTGCCAGCTTCCTACTACCTTACGTCGCACTCAACATCGTCCTTGGTGGTACGGTACAGGAGGCCAAAGACGTTGGAATTGAGATGTTGACAGTCCTGTCGTCTGAATCACTTGTCGAGTCCGAGCGAGAGGCTCTTCGACAATGCAGCGAAAATGTCTTCACTGTTCTGGACTATATGTCAAAGTGGCTACAGGAAAAGAAGCGAACCATGGCTGCGCACCGAACTGCAGCTATGCGGGCTGGCCATGCCCTCTCAGAAGTCGAAGAGGCTAAAGACAAGGGCCAGATCGAAAGTGTTGAGAGTGTGATAAGGTCTATACCTGCAGACATTATCGCTCAACGCGCCATGGAGTGCGGCTCATATGCACGTGCTTTGTTCCATTGGGAGAGCTATATCCGAGACCAGTCTCAGAGGCAAGGAAACCAAGATGCCAAAGAGCACGATGCTATGTTTCAACGATTGCACTCCATCTACTCTCAAATCGATGAGCCTGACGGTCTCGACGGCATCTCGGCACACCTCAACATCCTCAGTCCTGAACAACAAGCTTTCCAACATCAGAGGACTGGCAGATGGTCAGCGGCACAAAGTTGGTACGAACTTGAGCTGATCAAGTCACCCTCGAATACAAATCGTCAAATCGACCTCCTGAGCTGCCTACGAGAGTCTGGCCAGTATGATCAAGTCTTGCGGTATGCATCCTACTACAAAGGCAATTCTAATGCTGGTGAAAAGAGTCCACTCTTGTCTTACATGACCGAGGCATGCTGGATCACTGAAAGGTTTGACACTCTCAAGGAGACTCTATCTGGTCTGCCAGAGGAAAACCAAAATGACTTCAATGTCGGTGTTGGCAAAGTGCTCCTCGCCATGCAAGGGAAGGACCAAGACTCGACATCAATTATGATCAACAAACTCCGTAACATTGTGGTCAAAGGCATTACTTCGGTCTCTGGAAGTTCGCTCCAGGCTTGCCACGACGTTCTTCTCAAGCTCCATATTGTGTATGAGATCGGAGCTCTCAGTGGAGTGCTCGATGTTCCCAGCACTCAGGATTCACCCTCTGCATCAATCCTTGGGGTCATGGACAAGCGCTTGGCTGTGGTGGGAGCATACATCACAGACAAGCAGTACTTGCTTGGAATTCGACGTGCTGTCATGCGGCTGTCCAGTGTCGATTTCTCGGATGTTAGTATCGGTACTTCATGGCTGACGACAGCTCGTCTTGCTCGAAAGACAAATGTATCGAGCATCGCTCACTATGCTGTACTCAACGCTTTCAGCTGTGGAGACGATGCAGCTAAGATTGAACACGCCAGACTTCTCTGGAAGGACGATCAACACAGACAAGCTATCCAGAGTCTCGAGGGCGCTATTGCATCTAACACATTCGCAACTTACGACCAAAGAATGGTAGATACTAGCAATCCCGAAGAAGCACAGCAGAAACAGAACATGCTTTCTGCAAGGGCACATTTGCTGCTCGCGAAATGGCTGGACGCCTCTGGACAAACACAGGCAACGAAGATCGCAAGCAAGTATCAATATGCGGCTAGACACCACTCGAGATGGGAGAAGGGACACTACTATCTCGGAAAGCATTACAACATGCTTTTGGACGCTGCGAAAATTCTCCCCATATCCAAGCAGCCAGAAAATTACATCACGGGTGAATTGACCAAGCTCGTCATCGAGAACTACTTGCGATCGGTACCGTTTGGATCCAAGTACTGGTACCAAACAATTCCAAAGATCATCACACTCTGGCTGGATCTTGGTATGGAGTGCATGCAAAGAACCAGAAACGACGCACAGGCTGAGGTGACGGCCAAACGCTCACACTTCCTTGATCTGATTCACAAGCAGATGAGGAAGTACTTTGACCGAATTCCTCCCTACATCTTCTACAACGCTCTCCCTCAGATGATTTCACGCATCACTCATCCGAACCCAAAAGTCTATGAGATCTTGCAAATGATCATCTCAAAGATCGTCTCGTCACATCCCAGTCAAGCGCTCTGGTTCTTGCTAGCGGTATGCAAGGCTTCTGTGCCAGACAGAGCAAGTCGTGGTGTGGCCATCATCAACAAGCTTAAAGACCCGAAGACTCGGCCCAAGAACGAATCTGCTAGCTTGGACTTGCGCATAATGATCACTCATGGTCAGAAGTTGTCGGACGGTCTGCTACAGGCCTGTGAGATCCACATCGAAACGCGATCAGCCAACGTCAGTCTGTCGAAGGATCTGAATTTCAACCACAAGTTGGCACCTAATCCTCTTGTCATACCTCTAGAGTCAACCTTAACAGCCAACGCTCCGGTTGTGCAAGACGCCTTCCATATCCGGAAGTTTGTGGCGTTTGCACAGGAGCGCATCACTATACAAAGCTTCAGTGATGAAGTATTGGTGCTCAACTCGTTGCAACGGCCACGCAAACTGACAGTGAGAGGTTCCGATGGCAAACAATATGGACTGTTGTGCAAGCCGAAAGATGATCTCAGAAAGGATCAGCGTCTCATGGAATTCAACACAATGATCAATAGAGCTCTTAGACGAGACACCGAGTCCAGCAAGCGACGTCTGTATATCAAGACTTATGGTGTGACGCCCTTGAGTGAAGAGTCAGGTACCATTGAGTGGGTAGAAGGCATCAAGCCTTTGCGCGATATCCTCCTCAAGCTTTACCAGCGAAAAGGCGTTCAACCCAACTACAACGAACTCCGAGTTTTCCTTAGTGAGGCAAGCGCGAGTCCAGCAAACGTCGATATCTTCAACGAGAAGGTGTTGAAGGTGTTCCCATCGATCCTGCACGAATGGTTCGCTGAGATGTTCCCTGAGCCAGACTCATGGTTTGCAGCTCGTCTGAGGTACGCACGCTCGGCAGCAGTGATGTCCATGGTTGGACACGTACTGGGACTCGGCGACCGACACGGAGAGAACATTCTGCTCCAAGAAGACACTGGCGGCGTCTTCCACGTCGACTTTAACTGTCTCTTCGACAAGGGCCTCACTTTCGAAAAGCCAGAACTCGTACCATTCCGTCTGACACACAATATGATAGCTGCAATGGGAGCCTATGGATACGAAGGTCCATTCCGCAAGTCGGCTGAGTTGACACTGGGCTTGCTCCGACAACATCAGGACACTTTGATGAACATTCTCGAGACATTCTTGCACGACCCTACCACTGACTTTATCGGCAAGAAGAAGAGAACGACACCCGGTGTACCCGACACACCACAAGAAGTCCTTGAATCGATCAGCCAAAAGCTCAAGGGATTCCTCAGAGGAGAAACTGTGCCGTTGAGTGTAGAAGGACATGTCAATGCGCTGATTGGACAGGCTACCGATCCGTGGAACTTGTGCCAGATGTATATTGGATGGTGCGCATTCTTGTAGGGATATTTGAGAAAGAGGGATGTTTATGATTCGGAGTTTTGGGTGGGTAGAACAACCATAGAGTGGTTCGGCATACGGTGTCATTGATCTGGGATAGATGGTGGGGAGATGAGGGTGGGAACGCACACAGAACATGGTGTCCAGTTCGAAGAAGGTGCTTATACAGCATGCCTGTTCATACCAGTCTATTCATTGTACTCAAACAACGTTCCTAGTGACTTTGAACCTGGACGCCTCTGCATATGGTGGGCATCGAGGAAATATTCAATCGTGATGTATATCTAAAGGCCAGGGTCATACCATTCACAATCAATTTCGAGCATTATCTTTAGATATCTGTCCACGTTGATGACTTCTGTCTTACAACTGCATATGGGTCAGATATCAGTACTTTGTTACATACTTGGATGTATCCGTTCGGAGTGACAGGTCGACACATTGTGGTACATCGCATTTCTTGGCTTCACGCATCCAATCTGCCACATGATGCAGCTCGGTGCACTGCTTTCCCACCCTGTCTCAACACGAAAGAATATCTGATTGTGTGACGTAATCGAATATTCCTGTCTAACATTTGTTTGCCGAAAAACTGTTTTATACAATTATTTACGAAGCCGACCATGTTGGAAGCAATGTGCCTTACGACAGCAGCATGCTTGATATGTGTCGCCCAAACTTCCATCCAGCCATGCCATGGATTATATATTTTCTATCGGTGACAATTATCTCAATGATACGCGATGAATTGAATTCAATTCACCGTGTCGGAATATTGTTTTGCTTTTCGCTCGTGTTTACGGAACATTGGTAGTTGTGGTTGGTGGCTGGGGATGACGATGTTTTCGCTGACGTTGTTTTGGGAGCGAGTATTCCGGCGCGTCTGCGAGACAAGGCTTCTCCGGTGCTCTTTCCATGGACGCGTTCTTTAGGCGTTATTGCCTGCATTTTCTTGAATGATGTTTTCGATTTTCTGATTGTGAGAGATTGATCAAGGATCCCAGGATAAAGCCTTCTGCACATCGATGAACTTGGTGGCCATCTCAGAATCTCCAGCGTGTTTCCCAACACCAATCGCGTACGAACCGCGCTGCAACAGCCATTTTTGCTCCGACCATTCGGCGACGTCGCGTAGTTGAACAGTCAGCTTGACTGTGATACTGTCTCGTGGCTCGATCGACTCCGTCCGCTCGAAAGCGATAAGACGCTTTGCTCTTGGCTGCTGCGACGGCCACACGTACACCTGAACGACGTCCTCCCCAGTCATCAGACCTATGTTCAGTATACGGACGCAGATGTCCCAACGATCATGCTCAGTAACAACGCTTACGACGGTTGAGTCGAACGTGGTATAGTCCAGGCCGAATCCGAACCACCATTGTGGTGCGACGCCAGCGTCGAGGTGCCACCGATATCCTATCTTGTTACCCTCCTTGTAAACGACTTTGTCATCAACTCCAGGCCAACTCTCTTTGTCGGTAGCGAATGGGAGATCTGAGTACGCCTTGGGCCAAGTCATGGGTAGACGTCCTTTTGGTCTTGCGATGCCGAGTAAGACGTCTGCCAATGCATTGCCCGCTTCTTGTCCTCCATACCAAGCTTGCAGAATCGTATGCGCGCGACCTGCCCATGGCATTTCCAATGGCGAGCCTGACTGGTTGACAATGATGATACGCTCTGGATGGCGAGTGGAGGCTAGAATGTCCTCAACGAGCTTGTCCTGATCGCCCGGAAGTTCCATCGATGGTCGGTCATAGCCTTCGCTCTCCCACTCATCGTTGAGGCCGAGAACCACGATGCAAACGTCACTATTGTCTGCGAGTGTGATAGCTTCTGCGATGGTCGATGTATCTTCCTCTAGGAAACCAAGCCTGGTCGATGGCTGTGCACCATAAACGTGCATCGGCTCGACATCTTTCGAATCAGTCTTGACCGCGTTGTTGGTCTTGAACCATGCTTCAAGTACGACCTTGTAGCTACGTCCTACCGACATAGACATGCTCGAAAGTAACTCTGGACTTCCGAACGAATAGAACGTCTCTCCGATGCCGTTCCAGTCACTGTTGTCCAAGACCAAATCGTCTCCCACAAATAGACGGGCTCCGCCCACGCTAGAGACGCTAAAGGTGTGATTTCCGTCTGTCGCTGGAGTCAGGACCGAGGTCATTCGGAAAGAGTATGGTTCTCCACCATCTCTGAGGCTCTCTGGTCCAGAGTCGAAAAGATCGATACTTGAGTTGTTGCGGTACTGCGTCTCTAGGATGTCACCTGTGCAGTTATGAGAGGCGAAGAAATCAATGCCTAGCATCGAGGTCTCAGAGTCGTCCGCCTGCCACTGAGTTGTTGAAAGGAGAGGCAGCCATTTGTGGGTACGACAACCTTGTGCAATGTGCACCTCAGCCTCTATACCCAAGTTCTTCAATGCTACCTTGAGTGAATTGAACGGATGAGTGAGATATCCCGAGTTCATGGCCGCACTTCCACCACCATTTGAAGCGCCAACCAGAGCATTTGGACCGACGAAGGCAATTTTCTTGCCACTGAGCTTTTGAGGATCTAGTGGAAGTACATTGCTGTCGTTTTTAAGCAGAACTATGCCATTCGCAGCAATCCTTCTTAATGTTGCCACATCCTCCGGACTAGTAGTTGAACATTCAGGTGCATGTCTGCTGGCCTTAACGTCGGTTTCAGAAAGGCCCAATTTGCCTAGCCTTTCTGCTAGACTCAGTAACCTAGCGCAAGAAGTATTAATCGCCGTCTTCAGTATGTCAGTATCCTTGTGTTCAAGCGCACCGAGGAGGTTTTTCCCCCTTCGCAGCGTTGGGCCAGGCATCTCCAGGTCGCAGCCAGCCAATACACTCTCAACTATCGAATTGGTGCCTCCCCAATCGCTCATACATAGACCTTTGAAGCCCCACTGGTCGCGGAGCACATCGGAGATGAGATATTTGTGCATATCCATATGAGTTCCATTGACGAGGTTGTAGGCAGTCATCACGCAGCCTGGAGGTGAATGTGATTTGATCACAATCTCAAAGGGGCGGAGATATATTTCTCTCAGAGTTTTCTCATCAATTCGAGCATCAACACTGAAGCGATGATGTTCCTGCTCATTGGCCACGCTGAGCTATGATCAGAAAACGAATCTCAATATTCGGTGACATAAAACTCACAAATGTTTCACAGTGGCAACAACCTGTTCGCTTTCCTGGACGCCACTGATATAGCCCACTGCAAGCGTTCCGCTCAAAACCGGGTCTTCAGAGAAGGATTCAAAATTCCTGCCACCAAGCGGATTCCTATGGCAGCAAATTGTGGGTGCCAGTAAGACTTGTGCGGCCTTGGATTGTGTCTCGCGACTCAACACACGTCCTAATTCTTGCATGTCGGAGATTGACCATGTTGCTGCTTGCAGTACAGGAGAAGATAGGAGGGCGGCTTTAGGTCCGTCAACTGAGATGCTGCCTCGAGCGCCCGCTGGTCCATCTGTTGTCTGTCTTGGTGTAAGTAACGTGTTAAGGAAGGCTCTCGAGTTACGAGTACAACTCACTTTTATTGCTCCAATACCCAAACGTGGTATTTCTTGAGTATGCCATCCATCTGCTCCTGAGAGCAATGAGACCTTTTCTTCCCAAGTCAATTTGGACAGCAGGTCCAAGACCAAGTCTGATACCATGTTCTGATACTGAAAATTGTTATTTTGAGATATTCAAGAAGAACAAAGCAGCGAGCTCTCGAACACAGGAGACGATGTTCGGTTTTCGGGATTTAGGGCCGTGTTCCGCTTATCTGCAGACCGAAGGATTGTGAGGTTCACTCTATCTACGCAGCATACCGTACCATCTATCCACACTTAGGGCTGGATCTGGTACACCGGCCTCGAGATAGGCATAGGATCCTGTCCATGCTAGATTCTGCCTATCAGCTGACCGCGGCACGCTATCTTCGGCCGAAAAGCAGTGCGATCAAGCAACGCCAGCTCAACAGGGTCACCCTCGTCCAGATGGACACTATGCTTATCAGCACCTGTGTTGAGAACAGGCATACATACATCTATAAAGTCTTGTCAATAACTGACGAAAACAACTCATTAACATATCAACCTGCTCGAGCATTCTGGTCACTATGGAAGCCTCAAACATCAATACAAAACTGGACCGTAATGGCGTCTACCTTCTTATTATGCTCTGCTATGTTTCTATCCTCAATTCTGCCACTCAAGGATATGACTCTGCTATGATGGTGACGACTTACCACCTTCGCGCAATCAAGATTCATGCTTACTTGCTCCAACCAGAATGGCCTCCAAATTCTTCCATCGTACACCGAATATTTTGCCTTGACGACTGCCACGACTTCACTTAATATTGCCGTCGTTTTTCTAGGCTCAGTCGTCGCCACACCCTTCGCCGGTACACTGGCAGACAAATGGGGTCGTAAATGGGGTATGGCCGTCACAGCAGCAATCGCCCTTCTTGGCGCCGCCATACAATCTGCCGCTATCCATGAAGCAATGTTTTGCATAGGTCGCTTTATTGTTAGTCATTCTCCCTCCCAAACTCACTGAGGAGCTCTCTGACTGACCTGATATCTAGGTCGGTATATCCATCACCACAGGCTCAACCGCAGCACCCGCCTACATCTCCGAAACAGCACACCCCAAATACCGCGTCTTGCTCACCGGCCTCTGCGGCGCGGCATGGTACGTCGGCGGCGTGATGGCAGCAGCCGTAACCTTTGGCACCCAATATCTCTCCACAACATGGAGTTGGCGCGCGCCATCCCTTCTCCAATTTTTACCCTCTATGCTGTGTCTGGTTGTGCTTCCATTTATCCCAGAAAGCCCCAGATGGTTGGTTTACAACGATAGACTTGAGGAGGCGAAGCAGGTGTTGGTGAAATATCATGCTAATGGAGATGTCGGGGCGGAGGTGCTAAGAGTGGAGTTGAATGAAATCGTGCAGACGTTGGAGTACGAGAAGAGTGTGCAAAAAGCCGGGTTCAAAGCTTTGATTGCCACCAGGCCGAATCGATGGAGATTTGGCATCGTGGCTGCCGTGTCTAGTAAGTGACAATCTTCCTTTTTTGAAATTCTTCGGAACAGAGAGATGGATTTGTGTCGATGCTGATTTATTGTTTTCTAGTCTTTTGTCAGATCTCGGGAAACAATATCATTACTTATTATCTAGGCACCGTTCTCACCACCATCGGTATAACAGGCGTACAAACACAATTAGCCATAAATCTGGGCTTGAGTGTGTTCAACCTTCTCTGCGCCATAGCCGGCAGCTCCGTCTGTGAAAAGATAGGCCGTCGTCCTTCTTTCCGTAAGTCCTTCCTTTCCCTTTCCTTGACCTTCTTCCTCTTTTCCCAAGCCGAAAGTCTAAACACTAATATCCAAAACAAAACAGTAATCTCAACCTCAATAATGGCATTACTGCTTATAATCGTCAGTGCATTGACAAAACAATTCTCCACCACCCCCACCACCGCCTCCTCTTCCGCCCAAGTAGCCTTGATCTTCCTCTTCTACGGCGCATATTCACTCGTCTGGACACCACTAGCCTACCTCTACCCTCTAGAAGTGCTGTCGTTTTCCCTCCGCGCGTCCGGAATGGCTAGTTATAATGGATTGTGCTATACGGCTGCATTCTTCAATACGTATATAATACCTTATGCGATGGGGTGGTCGAGTTGGGGGTTTTATTTGATCACGGCCGGGTGGTGTTTTGTGGAGGTGGGGGTTATGTGGGTTTATTTCCCGGAGACGAAAGGGATGACGTTGGAGGAGGTTGATGTGGTGTTTGATGGTGTGGGACATGTTGATTTGGATGTTGATGTTGATGTTGAGATGAAGGGGGTTGAGGTTGTTGAGGGGGAGGAAGTTGTGGTTGAGGTGGTTGGGAAGGATGGCGACGGTGGGAAGGTGAAGCAGTAGATGTTTACATTTGTTTACGCATCGATCAAGCTCCGGCCATAGCTGTGACTTCATTTTGTGCAGTCTCGACCTCCTTCTCTTCTTTCTTGTCGACGACGGGACTTCTGTCCAACGCGTGTTTGAAGACGGGACTTTGCTCTAACAACTTCCAATCCAAAACCATATATGCGTTTTGCTTGGTCAGTCTGACCTCTTCTGCTCCACGTATGCTGACTTCGTTGGCATATGATTGAAGCTCCGATGATAGATCAGAGCTGGTAGAGCCAGGCGCGTAGTGTTTCGTCAAGATGTCCACGAGATTATAAGCATCTTGACTTGCATGGTTTAGTCCTTGTCCGCGATCTGGTTATCGATTAGTGTTGTCGATGTGAGGAGCAATTAATCACTTACGAGGTGGCATGGCATGCGCTGCATCACCGGCTAGAGCGACTCTTCCGTTCTGGCAATCCCATTCTTTGGTTTCCCAACAACTCAATTCTTCATATCTGCAATCCAGATTTCCATCCAGGCAGTCAAAAGCTGACTTGAAGGGTTCGCAGAGGAGGTTGCCTCTTCTTTTGAGCTCTGTGATGCGAGATGAGGAAGTTGGGAAGGAGGAGCATGAGCCCAACCAGCCGGAGACGAGTTGGAAAGACCAAGTGGTGGGGTCTTCAGCTGGCGTATCTTGTACTGTTTGAATAATTAACATGATGTCTCGCTAGTAGAACTGAAGCAAAACGTACCAGAAAGCATACAGAACAAGTCTGGATGCAAACATATACTCCAAGCTACGTGACATCAGCATTGAATCCCAACAGCTTGTCGTCATATAAATTACCGGGATGAGCAGACCTCAAGAATAGTGCCTTCTCTTTTTCCTGAGGACAGAAAGTGATGTTGGTATGAATCACATTTTCCAAAGGCTTGACGGAAGCTTCTTCCTCACTGAGAAGAAGACCACGAACCGCTGAGCGAGGGCCATCGGCTCCAACAACCAACGATCCTGTCTCTGTGGCTCCGTTGGCAAAGATGGCGGTGATTGTGTTGTCGGCGTTGTAGTGAATGTCTGTCAGTGAGTGGCCGTACTAAACCGTATCAGCATATCATTTCGTCTCCATTCAACGAGGAGAAGACGGAGTAGAAATTACCTTGACATCAGTACCCTCTGTCAAAAAGGTTCGCAACTTTCTCCTCGATACACGAACTATTTGCCCTTTGATCGGGATGTCCTTCATGATATCTCCGGTCAGTCCATTGTACATACGCATGCGATCAAGTGGAGACTGTGTCCAATCTAAAGATGAGTCGACATATGCTTCCGATAGCCTCGAAGCCAACTTGTCAGGGAGTAGCGATTTGAGGAGGGGTAATGCCCAATGTAGACCCATGGTCCATTCTCGAGGGCGAGCAGAGGCATTGGGCTCGTGGTCGAAGATCTTGAATGGGATGCCTGCCTACGGCTTGGTGTAAGTTTCATGGAGAAGACATGTCATGACTGGATCTTGGAGTGGAAGATCCTCTTTTGGACCACGTCTGTCGGAGATAGAAAAGTCGAGATGGCTGGTATTGAGGTAGTGCGAAGGTAAGAGTGAGACTTACTTTCTGAAGTCCATGTGCAATCGCAAGGCCAGTTACACCTGCCGTCATGCGTCGGTTAGCAAATTTTCAGGGATGCTCCATGTCTCGAGATCGGGGCACGATACCAGCCCCGATGATTAGCACGGGTGCGACATCCTTGATTTCTGTATTAGGTGCCATAACGTTGGTATCCAATTCCCTTTAAACGACGTGTGTCCGCGTGATGAAGCAGATAGACAGAAGAGTTACAATCCCACAGGAGCGGAAGCAAGTCAGGAAGGAATGACAAGAACAAGGCAAAGAAAATGGGTGTTAAGAGACAACTGGCGGTCTGGAGATCAAGTGGGTTACTTTGACAGAGAAAGAGCCAATAGAGAAGCGGAGAGCTCCATAATTCGCACTTGCCTTGATGGAGAATGGTTACAAATCTTAGTTTCGTCGAAGATTGGTGGCATTATCCATGCTTGAGCGGAAGGCACGATGCAGTGACACATGTCAGACAAGCGAGAAGCCGACCGTCATAACAGCCAATGCCAATCATGTTATGCTTCTTCATGCACACTGGATGCTTGGTTGGCACCCTGCATCACCCCTCCTCCTTGATATTGATCGATCAACTAAGCGCGCTTCGTAGTACGGCCAGTTCCTTGGGACATATGTCCATACTCACCCGTCTGTGTGCCGTGTCCTAGGGTGATGGCCCCAAACATGTGGAAGGTATAAAGACGGCTGTAAGTCCGGCGGACCCGTAGGTTTTGGCCAACTGCTTGCAATTGACTTTCAAATAGAAAGAACGAAAGTGTTTCAACACCTCAGCGCGGCAAAACCGAAACGCGACACTCTTCAGTCAAACGCGACGCATCCCGAATTTGCCGCGGCATTGAGAAGCCGGGCGATCATTGCATGACAGCACAGTCCTCTCTCGAAACAAAGTCAGCCAACGAAACACACTATTCAAGCAGTGGATCCATCAAAAGACCAAGAATAACCGTGGCTTTATAGAGGAAGTAGTAGGAGTCGGGTAGCGAAAAAGAATCAAGATATGGCCGATAGCAATGCACATGACAACGGACCTTCGACAGATCCAAGCAACCACACTACGAATGGACTGCACAATCACGATGCTGGTTTTAATGATGTAGAAGGAGATGGCCAAGATATAGACGGGGATGATGTGAGTTCATCATCGGTCCATCGTTTCGAGATAGCCCTGCTGAAGCTTGATGATAGAATTCGACCAGCGATTATGGCAGCTCGGTATCTGAGAGTTATTGCAGTACTATCCGCAGCAATGCCGAAGACTACTACTGGGAAAATGGACGACGCTATCATGCAATGGGAGGCGGCCGGTATCTCCTCCCGAATGACGATACAGAACTTGATCGTGAAGACATGAAACACCACATGTGGACGCTGGTCCTTGAAGGCGAGCTGCACCTCGCTCCTTTTGGAGACGACCATCCACATAAGATACTCGACGTCGGCACGGGATCGGGTATATGGGCCATGCAAGCAGCGGACAGATATCCATCAGCCGAAGTCATCGGGTTCGACATTTCGCCTGTCCAGCCGAGTTGGGTACCGCCGAACTTGATATTCGAAGTTGACGACCTCGAACAGTAATGGCTATGGCAATCATGCTCATTCGATCTAGTGCATTGTCGATTCATGTTCATGTCAGTGTCAGACTGGCCGTCTATGCTCGAACAAGCCTATCGAACGCTCAAACCCGGTGGTTACATCGAACTAGCAGAACTTGACCTACATCCTATGCCAGCAATTGAGGGCAATCCAGGTCCACCCCTTGTCAGTCAATGGTTTGACATACAAGGTAAGATTCTAGCGAAGATGGGGTTCGATATGCGTGTCGCATCAAAGTTCAGGCAGATGCTTGTAGCTGCGGGATTCGAAGACGTGGTAGAAGTCGTGAGGCCAGTGCCATGGGGAACATGGCCATCAGAGAAGCGACACAAAGCCATTGGATTTTGGCATGTTGGTGAGTGTATGTGTCAATGGTGATGTGAAGCTACTGACTGGAAGGCAGAACAACTCAAGATGGGACTACAGGGCATCACAATGGCATCTCTGACTCGGGCTGGATGGTCAGTACCAGAGGTCGAAGTATTTCTTGCTGGACTGCGTCGAGAGATGAAGGATCCAAAATGGCAGATTCAAGACCAGGCGTACGTCGATGCGTGAGCTTTCGTGACCATGACTGATGTCGAGAACAGGTACACTGTCTACGGTAGGAAACCAGGAGGGAAGACGGTATGATAATCGGAGTCTGGATTGGATTGATTATCGAATTGAGTGGTGACGATGTTGGAGAGTGGTCTGTGCACTGTTGTTGCTGTGCAACGGCGGGAGGCTTTGTTTATTCGGCCTTGGGTGCGGGACAATATTTCTCACAAGCGTGACGCTGGGAGCTATACAGCAACCGTACATACTCGACTGCCTAGCTGCATCACATCACTTTCTACCAACCTAGCTATCAGCATCAATATCCACACAAACTCATGGCGTCGCCTTCACGATCAGGCGGCACAATGCACGTCGCAGTCACATCGCCCTTCAAATTCCTCATGGGCTCATCACACAGTGCCCCCGACATGTCGGTTAATGCCCTGGTCGACCGCTTCACCACTCTTGAAGTCAAGGACAAGGATGAAGATAGCGCAAAGCGCGCAGTACGACGACTGGAAGCTGCTTTGAGGAGAGCCGAGATGGCGCGTGAGGAGGCAGAGACTGAGGCAGCAAGCTTGCGCGACGAGCTCAGGGAGCAAAGAGACATGGCTGAAGAGCGTCTGCGCGAAAAGACTGACTTGCGCCAACGACTGGATGAGTACGAGGTATGTACAATGCACTTCCCTTCTGCCCGACGTATGGCTGACCAAGCTCGACAGAAAAAGTACGAAAAGGCCAAGGAGCGCTTCAAGCAGCAAAAAGTTAAGCACGAAGATCAACTGCGCAAGATGCAAAAGGAATACATGGAGCGCGAGAAGCTACACTGGAGACAGCAACAGCAGCTACAAGAAGAAGTCGACTGGGAGAAGAAGCTGCGCGCCGATGCGAACGACTTAGTTGCTTTCTTGGAGATTGACCATATTGTCGCCCTTCAAGCCCAAAAGGACAAGCACGTCGAGCTACTCGCAAAGCAGCAAGCTGCACCAAGGGCCCAAGAGCCTCCTCAGGACCTACTCGATGACTTCGAGATCGAGATCGACACGCCGCAAAAGAAACAAGACGAGCCCATGGCCGAAGCAGAACCCGAGTCCACTCACAACGACTACGCCGTCGAAGACACTCCCGAGCCCGAGCACATCCAAGCCTCCAGAACCCAAACACCAGTCCGCAGCCACACAAGCACTCCCATCGCTCACGACTCGCCCCAAAACACCGTCACCGCAACACCTCAAACAACAAGCACGAAACAAACCCTCCGCGTCCCCATAAACTTCAACGACGACGACACCGAAGACGCCTCCTCCACCAGCGACAAAGAAAACTCCCAACCTTCCCTCCTTCAACCCCCACGCACACCTCTACCTTCTTCCCGCACCGTCAGCGCACCCCCTCACCACTCTCTAAAAACACCAATGACTATTTCCTGCTCGACGCCTGCACTACACCCTAATATCCCGGCTTTTTTGAATACGCCTATTGATAGAGAAGCCGCTCTTGCGGCCATCAGAGAGAGAAGAGGCAGAGCAAGGAGTAATGGTGCTGCTGGTATGGCCACACCGAGAAGATTGGGGAGAGATGCGTCTGCCCCTCCTGCCGGTGGGTTGAGTGCTAGTGTGGGCCCGAGATCTAAGAGTCGTGGTCCTTGATTGAGAAAGGGAACATTTTTCCTGTACATGACTTTCTCTCCTTGACTCTTGAGTTTGGGATGGTTTTTGGGCTTGGTGTCCTTTTACAGCATGGCGTTTGTGTTTCCTTGGTCTTCTTTGGTCTTTTGCGAGGGCATAGGAAAACGGCTTTGGGGGGTTGGTGTGTTTTTGTTCTCCTTCTACTTTACTCTTTTTTTTTTGCTTCTCTCTCTTTCTTTCTTCGAAATGCTAGTAATGACTTTTTTCAAATCACCTTCTCACGAGTTACAGTAAGCTTTTGCCTCTTCGATGCTTCTCGAACAACGACTACAATAAGGGTTATAAGAGTATTACAGATGTCAGAAACACTATAGAAAAAGTCCGTCTACGATCACAACAAGCAACAAATCAGGTCTCCGAGAAGTGGATCTGGCAATGGAAACAGGAGACGGACTAGATGGCACTTATGAATCACTATACCATGCCCTTTGCCAACCTTTCCAAGTAAAACTGACCCAGCAACATTGGACCGAACTAGAGTTTTGCAGAGAACAGTGTAGTATTAATGTCAACTTACCATGAATGGTCAGTGAATGGTCAGTAGCAGCAGCCGAACTTGTACGAGATTGTCGGTGGGTTGAGATGACAGCAACAATAATGATGAAGTGAGTATGATGATCATCGTAAACGGGATTGAAGACCGGATGATTCTACTTATGGTGGTGATGTTGAGGCTCTTGCCGATGAGAGTGAGGTTGCAAAACTCGACTGTATAGTCAAGGCGGTGGAAAGGACAAGGATGTTGGAAAGGAACAAGCAGATGTCGGCGGCGAAGAGAGCTAGGTCTAATGGTAGGTTGTATTGTGTCGATGAGGATGGCGACGTTGAGGCTATTGTGGTCAAGTGTTGTTGGAAGCCGACATATCCTGAGGCTGAGACAGACGCCGCAGCTAGTGTGGTATTTGGAAGTAGACCTTCGACGTGGCTTGGTATGCTTATTTGGTGCAAAGGATGCAACCAGTTGTTCGGATGGTTGTCAGCTGGCTACATTGATGAGGCATGTACGACGTGGATTCAAGGGTTTGGTTTGGAGATGAAGAAAAAAGTTGATGATTTTGCTTTTGCATTCTCGACATGAAGCTAGCCCTGTCGCATAGCACCAGATCATTAGAAGGAAGAAAAAGAAGAACGCCCATGTTTTCCAGCCCTGTTAGATCACACGGGAACGATACACCTCTTTCCGGGGGAATGGTGGTTGGTTTTTTTCATCTCACGTTCAAGAGAGAAAAATGTTGGTCCTTGGAAGAGAGCAGAAACGTGACAAAGCCAGCATTGAAGCAAGAAAAAGACAAGGCTTGCCATTCTTTGTATGTTCTTTTCGAAAACCCAACACATCCTCCCCTCCCTTGCATGCCTGCCCAGGCGATACGTTTATCGGTTGGACTTGGCGACACGCTCGAGCTCGTCCTTCTTCTTGATGGCGTAGGAGTTGGAAGAACCCTTGGCGGCGTTGATGAGCTCCTCAGCAAGGCACTCGGCAACAGACTTGATGTTGCGGAAAGCGGCCTCACGGGCACCGATGGTCAAGAGGGCGATGGCCTGGTTGACACGGCGGAGGGGAGAGACATCGACGGCCTGGCGACGGACGGTACCGGCGGAACCAATACGGGTGGAGTCCTCACGGGGACCGCAGTTGACGATGGCGTCGACGGCGATCTGGATGGGGTTCTGGTCGGTCATGATGTGAACCTGTGTGTAGTTGTTAGCGACCTGGCGGACACAAGTCGGCCCAGACGAGGTGTAGAGTCTAGGAAGAAGTGACGCACGATCTCGAAGGCGTGGGCGACGATGCGGACGGCCATGATCTTCTTTCCGTTGTTGCGGCCGTTCATCATGAGGGCGTTGGTGAGACGCTCAATGATGGGGCACTGGGCCTTGCGGAATCTCTTCTGGGCGTAACGACCAGCAGAGTGGGGGAGGTAGACGGGCTGACGGATCTGGATGTAGTCGCTGAGGTATGAGGGTCAGCTAAGTGCTTGCGCGTGCCGATACTTCCTCTGCCTCGAAGGTGCGTCTGTTGCCAGTCTGTATGGTATGGTATGGGATCTTGAGTCCTTCTTGCGCGTCAGATCTCTTTCGAGAGTTGCGCCAATGTCCATCTCTTTCAATGTCCGGCTCTTCCTTGTCCATTCCCATGCCAGACTGACAATGACCATCCCGTTGTCGCAGAGGAGTGCGCAGACTCACGTCAAAGAGATATCTCTGATCTCGACATCCTCGTAGCTCCACTTGTTGAACAGCTTGACGCTGCCAATCTCGGATGCAACCTCCTTGGGCAGGACGGGGTAGCCCTGGGGCTGCTCGACTTCGATCTCTCCGGCGTCAGACATTTTGGCGATGTGAAGGGGGAGGGTTGAACGGCGGAAATGGGCGAGGTTGGCGTGATTGTCGAGAAGTCGTCGCTCGGTTAGCAGTTTTCGCGCGGTGCAAATTCTCAATTCTCACTCGCTGGGTGGGCGCTAGCGAAGACGGCTTCTTCCGGGCGTCGCGAGCCTTGGCAAGAGAGCCCCCCTTGGCCAAAATTTGTCACATTTAGCATCTTCAGTGAGTACGGCCGTCCAGACCAAGCAATCCACAGTGTTTTCGAGAGTGGAACACATTGGCTCGTAGGGGGCGCTGACAGTTATCACGCTCACCGGAGGCAGCCTCAATGTTGCAATAATTGTCCATCTATACAGTCGCGGGAGAGCGCGAACCCGTCGGAGCCTCACATCGCCGACCGTGACACTTTACATGTCAGTGCTCTTTCACTGCCCTCGTTTATGATGTTTCTTCTTTAGCCGATCTGTCTCCTTGATCATGCATGTTGCTTGCTATATATGCTCCTTATAACAGCTTTTGCTATGTCTCTGCTTACAAAACTGTTACTGCCGTTTAACTCAATCTCGCGCCGACTGACGTCCAGATTCAACTACGAGACAGTTGTAAAGTGTATCCCAGTACAGGCTTGCATCATCCGATCATTTAATCATACCTGTGCCGATCCAAGCGATGCCGTCCTTTTTGCGAGATTAATCCAGTAGTTTTTAGGCACTCGCTATATACATGCCCTGGCGCCTTCTATTGTTCCAACATTGCTGTTTCTCCGTCCAGGTCAAGTGCATCCGGCTTGCGCTTTCCCAACGTCCGATCATCTGTTCATGCATCCATAACAACCCGATGAACCAGTTTTGTCTCTCTGATGCCACTCTCATCTTTATGCAATGACCAACCGTTCGGAATTTTCTGCCTGGAAGCTTCAACCTCACATCGAACAAGCTCCGCTACTCGACCTCGAATATCTCAGAGGCCGTGCCTCATGGATCAGAGACGAGCTGGATCCCGTTGTCGCTCGTGAAGGTCCGGATACCCTACGGCCGGATACTGTTGTTGTTCTCTTCAAATTCTTCGAACAGCTACGCACATCATACTTGACTCTCGAATATATTCGCGACTCGCGGATCCACCTAGCGCTTATCGACATCGCGGGCCGCGCTACTCGATGGCCGGTCAAACTCATCGATGAGGCCGAGGAAATCATTCTCAAATTGGAGAAGGAGTGGGGTTCATTATCAAGTATCAAGGTCAATCTCTACGACGTTGGTGGAAGGCTGCATGGAATCAGCACTCCCGAGGATTTGCAGAGAGAAGTACTTCTCATCAAGTGGGCACGCAAAGAGACAGCATGGGTCAACCCAAACTTTGCTCGACGGAATGGAGCCCTTGGATTCAAGCCTGGAGAGTAAGTTTAATGCCTCGTTGACGGCTCGTTTCGTATTCTGACATCTCCCAGCTGGTGGATCAACACCATGTTTGCGTTTCATGATGGCATCATCGCCAACGTCTCATCAGACAGTTGTGTCACTACATGCTTTCAACAAGCGTATGCTCTACTTCTGGCAGATGGCGACGAGCTAGAATGTGATGATCCGGCTCACTTTACTTACCGATCAACATCCGGAGATGCTAGAAGATATCGCCTATGCGCTGGAACGCTTGCCTCGAGACAACCTGTTCGTGTATTGAGAAGCCACACCCTGCGAAGTTTCTTTGCTCCACGGGCGGGTGTGAGATACGATGGAATGTACAAAGTAACCGGCTGGCGAATCATTCAGGACCCGAAGACCAAAGCAGTCCACTACCACATCAGATTCGACCGTCTACCTTCAGAGCCACCGATTGGCCCCGTTTTGGAACACCCGACGGCTGAGGAGATTGATGACTACCGCGAATATAAACGCATTCGAAAAGATATCCGCAAAAACCGCAACTACCTGCGCCACGGCCTACGCTTCGGCACACCAAATCCTGGTTCCTGCTCCACACACGATGAGGTGTCAATATTAGATAAACCTAACAGTGCTGAGACTACACCGACCATCAAGAAACCCACTCCACGAAGAAAACCCAGCACATTATACATTCACCCGGAAGTTGTGGAATCTCCACCCAAACAAGACACACCAGCAAATCCCGATGATAATCCCTTCTTCTCTAGCGCAACTCCTGACGATAATCCATTCTTTTCTGGTGCCTTGGACTCTCAAACAGGGCTGGGCAAGATCAACACAATACGACCTGATGTAATCAACTACGCCCCTGTACTTGATGCCGCTTCTGCTGCTGGTGCAGCCATTGATCCGTTCTTTGCAGGGGCTTTGCAAGAGCACGCAGCGAAAAGAGCAGCAGCCTTTAGACTGGGACCTGCTCCTTTGGCATCACCCACTCTCTCAAAACCAAGGACTCTTGGTCTTGGCGGCAGAAAGCCGATGATCGGTTTCGTTAGCATGATTCACGAATCAGATGAGGGCAAAACCTCACAAGATATGGAAAGACGAGATTCTCAAAGTCCAACATTGCTCGCGCGACGCAGCAAGAATTGAGAGCTGAAAGCTGAGAATTGGAATTCATTGCATTGCATACCTATATATTTGTTTTGTGGCAGCCGGCGTTATTATACCCTAGATACCGAGTTTTACCTAAGCATGCATTTTACTTCTACACATGTACATTTTTGGAACGTGATGTAGTATTGAGCAAATGTTTTCTCTGAGCAAATCGAACCATTTCAACCAAGTCGAAGAGTAACCCTGTCAAATCGGCAAGAGCTGCTTTCTCGGCAAGGCTTTCTCGCACTCGGGCTTTCGATCTCTCTCTCCATCAACAAACACTTTGCGTGACGATAACTTTTCATCGAAGAGACAACATAATAATTGTGTACTCCTCAGACAAACAAATCAGCATGGATTCCTCCGAAGTAATAGAATGTGAGTGTTCATTTTCTTCTCATCACAATGGTCTGCTACGCACGTCCTCCACAAGAGAAAGAAAACAACAAGACAATTGAGATGAACGAAAGTTTTCCGCACGGCGTTATGTGTTCACTGTTCAAGAGACAATGACCATATGAGCAAGGTCGAAGCGAGTTGAGGGCCGGGGGTTGGAGATTGGTGTCATCGTCGCAGATGCGGACGAATACCCTCTCAACCCCTGATGCTCATCCGCGTAAATGAGGAATAAAGCATTGGCGCTCTCGAGATATTTAGGATACAGCTGCAAATGAGATTTTGGACTCATATATACTAACATATTACCGTAGCAACCACACATGCATCTCCGTCACCTGATGGCCATTACATTGCTGGCTTGACACCCGATCATCTCTATGTCTACTACACGTCAAGTCTGACCATCGCGTGTTCATTCCCTCTCGACCACTTGAACACACCTACTACGCGGTCTGTCGAAGCTCCTACACTCCATTGGACACCATGTTCGCTATCCATCATCCTCCAGACCAGCAGTTATGTTTCACTGCACAGTCTAGCGAATACATCTAGTAGAGTGAAGATCGCAAACGGAAGCGCCAGTCTAGGTAGAATCGCTAGTGTGGATGTGTTTGGTGAGGATGTTGTTGTGGTGTGGGAGTTCGGCAGAGTTGGAATTTTCGAGGTGGGCAGGGGACGAGTTACTGAAATCGGCGAGTTGAAGACTGGTATCGGTAGCCTGAGGTCTGCGTGGGGTATCAGAAGAGTCAAAGGAAAGGCCGAAGGTACGTTTCTCACTTTCCTCGTTCTGTTTTGATGGAAAGGCGTGGCTGACAAAGACAGTACTTGCCCTGCTGTGCCGCACTTCTGCAACAGATATACTGTCTTTGCTTTTGCCTTCTTCGACTACACCTCTGACTACAATAACCTTGCCGACTATAGATGCTCAATATTTGGCTTGGAGTCCTTCTAGTAAATGGATCAGTATACTGGACACATCACTCAGTGCCCCAAACTCCGCAGTACACATCTATACTGCAGATGGCAATTTCTACCGCAGTTATCCACCTCAGACCTCTATACCAGCTGAAGAGACATATACATTGGGCCCTCTCCGTCAAGCATGGGGACCAAGCAATCTCGCTCTCGCAAATGCTGATGGTAGCATAACTCTCCTCTCCACCACGACTTTCTCTCCAGTCTGCGTGTTGGATCCGTGGACGATAGCAGAAGACGACATCACAGCAGTTTACCGTGAACAAGTAAGCGGCAAAGGTGATCGTAGCTGGGCCTATCTAGGCAATGGCGACGACAGCACATTTCAACTCCTAACCTCCTACTCTCCAGCTCTGGACATCAAATTCGACGTCTCCGGAAAACATCTCGCTTTTAGATTAGAGGCTTTCCCAGAAACCGTGATTATCTGGAAGATACCTTCTTCCAACCCCGTATTTGCTTCTCCCACACAAGACGAGGCAATCAATGAGGACCAATCAGAAACCAACGAACAACAAAACACCCTCTCAATCCTCCACCACCACACCGCAATCAGAAAACTCCACTGGCATCCTACAACCCCTGGTCTCCTCCTCACACACACAGAAGATAATCAAATCTACCTTTTCTCCAACAACCCGGACACAAACGCCCCTCTCCAAATAACCCACCCGTTTTCCTCTGCGGCGTCCTCTTCCACATCTTCATCACCCTCCATCAACGAAATCACAAATATCCACTGGACCACCCCTACAACTTTACTACACACAACACGTAAAAGAGGTTGGTGCTTACTCTACCCTTTCGGCTCCGCCCCTGCTTCTTCTTCTTCGCCAGCAAAACCGCAGTTTTCTGCTGGTATGATCGGGGTTGAAGATGTTGGGCAAGTGGGAACAGAAGATGTTGGTGAGGATTCTTTATATGATATTCTCTCTGGAAGAACACCGTTGCCTAAATTGAGGATTTCTGATGATGTGGAGGGGGAGGTGGATGGAGAAGAGTTGCCGGTGGATTCGGAGGGGGAAGAGGGGTTGGGGGATACGTTTAGAGGCAAGGGTACGGCTGGCACGGTGGGCAGTTTTGAGTATTGATGGGGGAAGAGATGCTCGGAGTTTGGTTGTTGTAGAGGGTTGATGCTGGGAGGGGTCGTCTGTTCTTTGGAACCTTGCGAGTGCTATCGTCTATTCCATTATCGTGATTACTGTTTTCCTTTTCAGTCTTTGAATGCTACGTCGTTTGAGCAGGAACAGTGTAACACTAGGAGAAGAGAAACCAAGTACTGAAGACTTGATCGTCGACGTCTTCGTCATATCAACCTCTGACTATACACATTGTACCACCAACTCTATACCTACCACCCAAACCCACACCTCTACGCAACACTACCTCTAGCCAAAATCTTAACCATCAACGGCTTCTTATCCCAAACCAAATGACTACTCTGATCCAACCACCCCTCATCACACTCCCCACTCAACTCGACATCGAAATGCCACAGCAAATTCGCCATGATCAATCTCATCTCATGATACGCCAACGTCAAGCCTATACAATTTCTCGGACCCACGGAAAAGGGTTGCAAGATTTCCTTCTTGTCGGAGGCGAAGATGGGGTTGTAGAGGGGGTGGGAAGAGGGGAGCCAGCGTTCGGGGGAGAAGGTGGTGGGGGAGTGGAAGTTGGTGGGGTGGTGGTAGGCTGCGTAGTGGGGGATGCTGACTTTGACCTGTGAGGGTTGTTAGGAAGGATGGTTGGGAAGTGGTCAGGTAGGACGAGACTTGCATTTGGTGGGATGAAATGACCGCTGATTGTTGCGCCGGTGGAGGGGGTGACGCGGCGGATGCCTTCGGCTACGGCAGGGAACATTCGCATGCCTTCTTCTAGACAGGCGGAGAGGTACTACGGCATTTTGGGTCAGCTGCTGACTCTAAATAAAGTGTCGAGATGACTTACAGGTAGTCTTGGTAGCGACTCCATGGTGATGTCGTCGATACTGTTGAATGCTTCTCTGACCTCTTTGGTCAAACGCTCGAGTACGGGCTTGTTGTTTAGCAGATACCATGTCAGTCCAGATAAACTGGTTGCAGTGGTCTCGGTACCAGCGATCATCAATAGATCAGCATTGGCATACAGCTCGTCCATGGTCATCTCTGCACCCTCTTCCTTGTGCTTGAGCATGAGACCCAGCATATCAGGACGTTCAGTCTTCATGGCAAGACGTTTGTTAACCTTGTCGACGGTGTTCTGGTAAGAAGAGTCGATGGTTTCTTGAATATGCTTGGGAATCATCATGGTAGCGAGGCGGAAGAGCAGAGGGAAGTATTGCAGAGCACGAGATGCACCAGCCAACCAGATGGAGACGAAAAGTTGAGATAGCCAGTCCGAGTATTCCATGTTTTCGCAGAGACCCAAAGGTTCGCCGAACATGAGATCAGCTATCGTGTCGAAGCTGTGGATGTCGTCAGTATCTTCTCCTTGTCTTGTCCCCAATTCCCCTGAGTACTCACGTAACGCAGTTGAAAACTTTGGCCATATCCACACTCTTGTTCTCTTTCATTCTCTCTTCCAGTTTTTCAACCATCATACCAGTATATGTCGTCAGCATACCCTGCTGCAACTTCAATGCTCTCTCACTGAAAGCAGGTGCCAGCATTTTCCTCTGTCTACCGTGATCGGCACCAGACAAGATGATGGATCGTTTTGTGTTCTCAGACAACGCATACATGGTCCAATCTTTGCTCAGCTCTGGTCTCTTGAACCCGTAAATATCCTTCCAGGCCTGTGTGATGAAAGAAAGTTCATTGGGAGCAACGCGCACAATGTTGCCATATTTGAGATGAAGCTTGAGTACGGTCTGAGGCTCACGACCTTCGATGTTCCAGTAAAGTCGAGGGAAAGGAGAGATGGCATTGGGAATAGGTCCCGGGTGTTGACACAGAGGGTGGAAGTACAAATTGTAGATGGCATGAGTTGCGAAGTATAGCACTACTGCCGAAATGGCGAGAATCGCGATGCTCGGGACGCTGTCGAGAAGTGCCATTGTTGCAATGTCCAGAAGATACGATCGTCTTGCTCTGCTGTCGTGAAAGAAACCAGCAAGACAGCCAACACGCGAGCAGCTGGCGCTGGCCAGGCCTCTATATAATCCACATCATATTGCTTCAAACCCTCTCTGGCAAACACGACGATTAGTGGGGCAATTCTTCTTGGGTGTTTATATAGCCATATGAATTTTCAACAGATTTTCTGAAATGCTTTATTGACGTGCATCCTTCTGCTCAGTCCAACCTATCATGATAAGTGTTTGCTGACCGCACTCCGGCAGAGCTATTGCCCTGCATCAAAATTAGAGTGTAGTGTGTAGAATAAATTGATGTGTTGAAATAGGCGAAGCCGCGAAGGATGCTAGTATGTGGGGGAGATGTTGGAAGAGCTTAGAGGCTGAGACAAGTACGAAAACCTCTCCGGTGAAAAGGACGACGAAGAATAAATAGAAAGTTGGTAATAGATAAATTTGTTGGCAGTCCATCGCTTGTTGAAAGTGACGGAGCAGGAAAATTGTAGAAATAGACGTTCAGGTGGTGATGGAAGGAGCGAGTCTTGTAATTTCTTGACCAAGTAGCTGAGGCCACCCAAGCTTTCTGGCATGCTTTTAATCAGGTAATGGCAGCTTAGCTGTAAGAGTATCCTGGAGCTAGACGGTCATTGTCTGAAGTGACAAGAGATGGCCTATCTTGCATCGAGGATAGGCATGTTCTTATCCATTTCCGATGTTGGAGAACACGGCATGTACAAGTCCATGTCTCTTCTCGAGGCGCTTGTCGTGTTGCAGAAAGATTAGCAGGTCTCACAGCGTATCCAGGTTAGTTATCTATGGGCGGTGCGGTTTAAGAGGCTGGGGGTGGTGGCAGCGAAACGTGTATTGGCTTCAACGGCATGATTGGCGGGCGGCTTTCGGACAAAGCAAAGAGTCGCTGCGGGCTGAGTAGCGATAGGCTGTCAGGCTGTGTAGAGGCGGGCGCTTGGCTATTGTAGATGGCGCAATTCAATTGTACCAAAGCACGTAGGCAAAGAGGCTGAGCTATTCGACGCAGAATCAAGGAGCAGATGGTTCAAGCAGTGACATTCTGGGTAATAGTGATGAATCTGATGATGATGCTGTGGTGGAGAAAGAGTTCCTTGGAGATGCTTGAGCCAAGAAGTGACGCATCTGGCGTGGAATCGGTTCATGCTCTGGCAATCGGGCGCTTGAACCTTGGATACAAGCCTTCTTTTTCCTGACGCAGAAAGCACCAAATAGTTATCGCTAGGCCATTCCTTTCTTTTCTCCGCTTCACTCCTGTTTTGCTTGTGAAAACTCTCCGACCGATCAAATAATCCGCGCGACACACGGCACAGAAGCTCGAAAGCGCAACTCGAGGCTTATCGTAGCTATCTCAACCAAAAAGTCGTCATGAGCTGGTTTACAGCTCCTACATCATACCGCCTCAACGTCGCAAATGCCTTGTCAGCAGGAGTAGGAGGCTTGAAGGAGAGGAGATACGCGTCGGCAGCCATGGAACTACCCATGATGGCCTTGAACGAGCACACATCACATCCCGACTTTGCCCACTTGGTATTGCTGGTCTTTGAAGCAGTCTTGGAAGTGGTATGCGTCAGTCTACCGGGTTACATCGTCGCCAGGCGAGGCATGTTCGACGCCGAAGCACAGAAGATGGTGGCCAACCTGAACGTGCAACTCTTCACGCCGTGTCTAGTCTTTACCAAGCTCGCCTCGCAACTCAACGCAGACAAACTCGCCGATCTCGCCGTCATTCCCGTCATCTTCTGCGCCCAGACTCTCGTCTCATGGATTTGCGCTCGTCTCATGTCCAAGGCCTTTGGCTTTGGCAAGAGACAGACAAACTTCGTCATTGCCATGGGTGTCTTTGGCAACTCCAACTCGCTGCCCATTTCGCTCGTCATTTCGCTATCCAAGACTCTCAAAGGTCTGCACTGGGACCGCATCCCGCACGACAACGACAACGAAGTTGCTGCAAGAGGTATTCTGTACCTGCTCATCTTCCAACAACTCGGTCAATTGGTTCGCTGGACTTGGGGCTACAACGTCTTGCTCGCTCCTGCTGTTGAGGATACCAAGATCGTAGAAGAAGAGAGGGAACACTTGATCGAAGAGGGTAGATACCGCGACGATGTTGACGAAGACGACTTGGAGCAGGGCTCCTCCTCGACCAAGAAGATCAGCGGCTCTGCCTCTGGCGACGAGTCTCCTCGCACTGTCTCCATTGGATCTTCATCCTCCAACGATCACACGGTCCAACCTGTCGACGGCGAGGTCATGGCTACTCCTGCAAATGGAAACATTGTCGGATCCGGCCCTGGCAACCTTGCTGGTAACCTTGGTCCTCGTCAACGCTCTACCGGCCATATGACCCAGTTCCCCAACTACTCGTCTGCCTCGACCGCCCAATCCGAAGCTCCTACAGGCATCAAGGCCAAATTCTCCCAATTCTTCGCCCGCATCAATGCTTCAATCGCACAGTTCTTCAACAACCTATTTGCCAAACTCCCTCCAGGCATGCAAAAGTTCCTGAGCTCCGTCACCCACTACACAACCCGCTTCGTCAAGGGCGTCTGGGCATTCATGAACCCTCCCCTTTGGGCCATGGTTGCCGCTCTCATCGTCGCCTCGGTCCCTGCACTCCAACACACCTTCTTCGCCCCCCACACCTTCGTCTCCAATTCCGTCACACGCGCCATTCAGCAAAGCGGTGGGGTCGCCGTTCCCCTTATCCTAGTCGTCCTAGGCGCCAACCTCGCCCGCAACACCCTACCCCAAGAAGAACTGGTCACCACAGCCGAAGGCAAGAAGGAAGAGCGCAATCTCCTCATCGCCGCTCTCGTCAGCCGTATGCTCCTGCCTACTCTGGTCATGGCACCCTTCCTCGCCATCTTCGCCAAATACGTACCCGTCTCCATCCTCGACGATCCCATCTTCGTCATTGTGTGTTTCTTGCTCACCGGCGCCCCTTCGGCACTCCAACTCGCTCAGATCTGTCAGCTCAACGGTGTGTTTATGGGTGTCATGTCTAAATTGCTCGTGCAGAGTTATGTCGTCTGGATTCTACCCAGTACGCTTGTTCTGGTCATGCTTGCATTGGAGGTTGTGGAGTGGGCTGCATAAAGTGAGATCAAGGGAAATGGCAGAAAGCAATGGAAGCTTTTTTTTTGTATATCTTTAATCGTGGACTTGTCCTTTCTTGTGCTGCGTTGAGCGTGTGTGTTTTTATGAAACTTTCTCTCTTTTTTTTTATACTTTGACATCAAAGAATGGATGATTCTTCTTACCTATTCTGCGTGCTGTGTTTTTGATTGGTGCAATTTGCTTTGTCTATTCATAGGGGTGAAACGTTTACTTGTGCATGTGCTTTTTATATCTACTGTGCTAAAATCTATGCTTAGACTTGTTAGCCAAAGGAAGGGAAAGCAAGCAGCGTTGAGATGTATCGAGAAACAGGTATGTATGTATGTCCCGTAGAACCGAAGGCATTTTCTCGACACGACGAGGTGTGCTCTTCCAAAGCAGCAGGAAAGCTTCGACTTCTTCCCAAGATACAGTAGTATGTTCCTTTTCCACCCGAATCATCGTCCATCCTCGACCCCACGGCGAGTCCGAGCATGATCCCAAATATATCACCACCCATTTTCACTCTCGAACATCTAAAAATCCATCACCAAGCCCGGCGCCACCTCTTCCAAATCCTGCACGTCCAGCCACACATCATCACCATCTCCCTGGCCCCCAGCCTCTTTGATTTCCTTTCTTTCTCTGGCGACTTCCGCAGCTCTGGCCACCGCTTCCCTCACGAACAAGTCTAGATATCTCGCCGTCAGGGCATTGGCGTCTTTTCCTATTTTTACGGTTTTGTCGTCGAAGGATTCGTGGAGGAGGCGTGTTAAGAGGGGGGATGGGAGGAGGGGGATGTTGTCGTTTGTTGTGGCTATTGTGGCGGCGTGGTGGGTGGGTGCTTGGGGTAGAAGTGCGGGTGCGGGATCGGGTTGTATTGCTGAGGATAATGGGGATAAAGATGGTAATCGTGGCGGTATTGCAGGTCCTGTTTTTTGTCTTTTTGCTGCGGGTTCGATGGTGGTGGGTGCGATTTGTTTTCTTGTGGTAGGGACAACAGCATCGTCATCGTCATCACTCAAAGAGCCGTAATCGTCTTCATCCGAGATGAGCAAAGCTTCCAGATCTCCCTTATCTATCTGTGCGCCTGCAGATTGAAACCCAGATGTCGTATTCGCACCCCATGCTTGTGGTCTTGATCCCACGGCTTTTGAACTTGTCGCGACTGGTTTTGAAGCTTGTGCTGCGGCTGCGGGGCGATGGGCAGGAGGATTGCCACTCGAAGAAGACGAGGGACCGCCTTTTGCGATGGCTGGAGGTTTGAACGGGCGTTTCGTCGCTGCTGTGGCGCCGACTTGGGAGGGTTGACGGTAGGGCGGTGGCATCTTTTTTTTTGGCCAAGGCAGACTCTGGGTTGAAAGAGAGAGGAGACGCGTCGCGCGTTGGCGTTGGGGAATTTTTCCATCAAGGTGTATTGAAGACATCATCGCTTTTCATCTCGACCACCAACACTGAACTGCATCGTACTGACAATTCTTTTGGGCTTCACCGAACACAAGCATTAGTATGCGATCGCAGTGCATAAGATATGCATCCTCATAGTGCCTTCCAGTTGGGAAATGGACTTGAATGCCATAGTCTATTCTAGCCCATCAATCCATGCAAATATGCATGACATCCTTGGGAGAGTTGCTTCTGCCTTTCTTGAGAATCAATCAAGCTTCAGTCGGCCTTGCTTACTACTATGTAGTATGCGCTGGCATACCTCGTAGCCTTGTCATGGTCACATGCTATGCTTGCGGTTCAGGCAAACCATGCCTCAGCCTTGCAGCCACTTCTTCCACCAACTGCATCTCAGCTAATCAACAAACCCAACCACGTAATCAGAAATACATAGTCCCGTTTGCACCCTAACCTTTCTCCGAGATTATTCTTCTTCTTCTCAAGTCTTCCCACCCTACTACCCACCATCGTACACCATTACCCACCGGCCAACAAATTCAACCACCAAATCCACAAACAAGCACACATAATATTCTTATCAACTCACACCCCAAAGAACCAAAAAGTCCTCATCCCGATCAAACCTATCCATCCGCCACCAACCCACCCTTTCCCCTTCTCTCAACCCTCCTCCCTATACCAAAAGGGGAGAAAAAAATGTGCATCCAATACTCACGAAAATACTCCTGCGGCTGCTCCATCAAAGAAGAATTCCGCCAGTGCGGAAAACGCAGCGGCACAAATGTCAAATGCCATCCCGTGGAAGACAAAGGGTTGGAGAAATCGGGGCATTATTGTCGTGCACATATGGTTGCCAAGGGAAGTGGGAACGAGGAGATGAAGAGGGTGGTCAAGTAGTAGGGTTTTTAGAAGGTTTGGGTTAGTGAGGGGGGGAGCAGGGAGTGGAAAGTGGGTTATAAGGATTCGTGGGGATTGGTAGGGATGGGTTGGGATGGTTGGTCGGTGGGTTTTGGAGGATGCATTTGGACATTGGACTTGTGTGGTGGCCATTGGGGTTGGGTTGATATTTGATTAATGGTAGAAAAGTCGGGTCTCACATGTACGGACATTTCACAAGTCACATGTCGCACTGAGATACCGGAACGATGATTTGATCAAAAGCAAAGACATGAATTCATTAAAAAAAAGATGCTCATCTAGATTACCCTTCCTCCTCTTTCTGCTTGCGAAAAGCAGTATTTTATCTCCTAGTTTCTCATGCTTCCATCGTCAATTCGTTGTTGGGAGGATATGCTCTACTCCAATTCAACCTTTCTGACACTCTCCCATCCTTCCTCTTCTTCTTGGATGACTTTGGGGATAACGACTCTCAAGATGCCGTCCTCGAGCTTTGCGCTGATGTTTTCGTCGGCCACCTTGACGCCCTCTTCGAGTCTGACTTCGCGCTCGAACATGCCGACTTCTCTGCGCTCATCGGTGACGAGGCAGTTCATCATGGTTTCTGAGACGTCAGGGCGGGTCACGACACCAGAGATGGTGATGCTATTGCGAGCAGCAGAGTAGGTGACATCGATCTCTGGTTTCTTGGCGCCAGGGAGAGAAGTGTGGAGGACATATGCTGTGGGTGTGCTGAACAGATCGACGGAAGGGGTGAATGTGCCGTCACTGTTGTTGTTGTTGGTGCTGATGTTTGTGTTCTGTTCTCTCGCGTTTGCAGAGGCTTCGCCGAATGCGTGACCGCCGAAGATACCAGGAGCGAAGGCTTCGGCTAGAGCGCTGAGGTCGAAGGGGAAGGCAGGGCCATTGTTGCCGCCGCGGGGGTGATTGTGGTGGCCACCGCGTCCGTGGAAACCTCTTCCGCGTCTGCCATGAGGAGAAGGCCCTCTGTGGTGGCGAGGTCCATGATGGTGAGGAGAGGATCCTCTGTGGTGACGAGGAGATTGCGAGCGGGGATGATGATGAGGCTCTGCGGGTGTCTCTGGAGGCGTGGGAGGAGTGGGCGAGCGAGATAGAGGCTCGTCAAATGGTGGAGGTGGAGGAGGCATGGCTCCATCGTGCTCGGGAGGAGGGGGTCCTCTGTGCCCGCCTCTGCCATGGTGGTGAGGTGGACCATGGGGATGGGCGTGGGGGCCACGGGGACCGTGATGGTGGTGAGCATGAGGTCCTGGTCCGCGAGGTGGTGCGGGGCCATCGCTCTCGTTGCCCGAAGGTCCATGGGACTCATGCCCTTCCCCAGCGGGTGGAGGAGGTCCCCTACGACCATGTCCATGAGGACCATGACCATGAGGACCACGTCCTCTTCCGCGCTGAGCCCAAGGGCCCCAGAACTGCTGACCCTCGAAGGGATCAAACTCGGCTGAAGGACCTCTGCCTTCGGCGAAGGGGAAAGCGCCTGAGTTGTTTTGCAGGCTGGCGACAAAGTCCCAGAAATTGTTGGCTTGATTCATGTTGTTGGTGTTCGACATGATTGTAGTTGTATTGATGAAGAAAGAGAAGAGATGAATCGATGTAATGGACCTACCTTATATGCAAACATACCTTGAACAGCTTCAGGCAACAGCATCGTAGACGTGTACAACAAAATCGTCACCTCTTCAGCCACAACAGCTGCATCCAGAAGCCTATTCGCCCATGGACATTTCCAATCACCAGCATGGAAGAGCCTGGAAGAGGCAAGTGTACTCCAGAAGGCGGGGGAATAGGCATCTCTGAGCCACGCGTTCGAAGTATTCGCCACAAGTAGGGCTCTCGGCCGAGCAACCGCTGTGGCGTCCGCGTACTTGGCCACATAAACGGAGAGATTGTTGTACCATTCGCTGCTTGTAATCGATTCTTGTCCGTAGAGGTGAGTCAGAGATGCAGAAGGCGTGTAACTAAGAAGGAGATGTCGTCGGAGACGGAGATGTTATCGGCCGAGGTCTTGATCAAAAACCTCTTGGCGACTTGAATCAGAAGTTAATAATAAGATGTTCGGAAGCGTACATCTCTCTGTCGGACCGTATCGCATCCGCCCTAGTTCGGGGTGTCGGCGTTCTTCCCTTGTCCAGCGTCAGAAAGAAGCGAGAGAAAGCAGAAGGGCCGTCGGAGTGCGCTCCAGATTTGGTAGAATGATGTCAAAGGCTTCGATGGAATCGGCAAAGACGAGACGATGCTGCTGAGGATCAGAACGTCCAAATCGATCTCCATGCGCCCGAAAGAAGGTGAATTTAGGGGCATCAACTAAATCGCGATTCTGCATAGGCTTCTTGCATCGTCATGATAGACGGTGATAGTCCTTCAGTTGTCGAGCCATGTGCGCGCCAACAAGCATCGCCCTATTGTGAGGTATGAGGCTCAAGCAGGCGAGCCATGTCAAGTTGCTTTTTCCAGGTACCTGCGTCTCGATGATGTAGACTCGAGTCAGAGATAGACAACACCAACCTTCTGGTCAATCATGAGAACAATGAATACAAAGCCAAGAGATAGAAATTGTTATGATGAATAGATGGGCAGATGAGATGAATTCGCGGATCCATAGCAACAGACCAACGCTGAGATTAGCAGACTTACAGGCAAGCAATCATCTGTCGCGCAACAGTCTGCTTGAGCAAGCAAGACAACAGTGCGAGATGGTCTCCACGATTTAATCAATACAAAGCAATGAATCCATGTCGGTGAGATGGGAGATTATCTCTTGTTATCCAGATGAGATGTTGTCGTACGAACCGAGTCGAAGAAAAGGAACTCAAGTGCAACAACCAACGAGAAAGGACCAAAGCTCGTGTCGAAGAAAGGCCGCTGACCAAACCAACCTCCTACGAGTCAACACCCCATCCTTCTCTCCTCTCGTTTGTGTCTGACCTTCCGGCTCGGTCCTGTTTTCTCCTCGTGGCTTTTACTGTCTCGTGGCTATTGCGTTTGTGGGCTCCCAGCTAAAATGCATTTTAAACATCTCTCGAAAGCAAGTGCTCGTGCGAGCAGCTTCCTGCCTCCAAAACCTGCCCTCAACTGTTGCCCTCCCTCACCTCGGCCGTTTCCCTTCCCACCTCCAACGTGCTGTTCGGTCCTTTCCCACAACGACTCCACATAGATGCGTTCTTGTTATTCAAGAATTGAACATTCCAATACATCTGTGGAGCATCAAATAAAACACTCGAACAATAATAGAGGCCATATGATTTGTTGCTGACAGACCATCCAACCATTAAGCGAAGGATGGATCTGTCTAAGGTTTCTCTACCACTTTGCTTGTCCCACCCGGACCATGGAGCCAGTTCCGAATTCCGGTAGAAAGGGTTAAAAGTGTTTTAAAATGGTCGAGGCGATCTTCATCATCTGGACTTGGCGCTGCTTTTCTTGAGACAGCCATGTCATGCCAGCGGTCGATCATCCTGCAGGTTCCGGGTTTGCGACCGTCACTTGCCGACCCCCTTCGTGTTGGGAATTGGTTTTCCAGATGTCCCGTCTGCAGCGTCGGTACCCGCCCTCAGCAATTCCTAGCATCATCATCATCAGCACATGTCAAAGAAGCGGTGGAAAAAGAAACAATCTGGTAGACGTAAATTAATGACGAAGGACAAGCAAGATATACGATGCAAACAACACTTGTTCGACAAGGAAGAGGATACCGAAATCATTGCAAGGTAAAGATGATCGTATAATTGCATGTCTAGAAGAACTCCTCATCCATGGTATCAACCGGAAAAGCAAACCAAAACTCCATATCAAACCAGGCACCAATGCCGTGTAGTTGTGATGAACCAATAACCAGAGCGCCATACAATGAACAAAAACGAAAGAATTAATGGGCTAATACCCAATCCAATAAGTGGTATCATTCGCTCAAAGCGTCAATGAAAGGAAGAACAGTCTCTGCTGCGACCAAGCGGAGACAGAGGAGCGAGAAAGGAAGCGCTTAAACGCAGGACAAAGATTGTGAAAACGTGGACGCTCAAGCTGAGATGTGCTTATAGCTGGCGTGTCGTAGAGTCGGTAAAGGTCGTAAATTAAAAGGTGCTCCAGTTCCAGTTGCCGCCAACGGATTGAGCGACACTGCCAACAGGCTGATGTTCCTCGGAGCCTTTGTTCTGGCTGGGGACACCGACGGGTTGAGTGAAGACAGTGTCATTGCTATCTCTGCTGGTAACGCTGTTGTTGCGCGAAGGACGGGCAGCACGCCATGCACGATAGTCGGTCCAGCAGTTGTCGCAAGCACGCTGAAGAGTGCCCTCAGGGTGGAAGCGAGCCTCCTGGTCAAGAGGAATGGCGTGAGGGCTGTGGCTTGCGCAGAAGATGTCTCCACAACGACGGCAATGGTGACGACGGTTGAGGATGGAGAAGGGACGGGCACATGTGGAAGACTTGCACAGCGAGGCGCTGTTGTCGGGCTTCCAGTGGTTTCTTGTGGGTGCACCAGTGACGGCACCCATGTTGTTCTCATTCCACTCGTCTGAGACGACTCTGGAGATGCTGCCAGGACCCCAAGGGCCGTATGATCTGGAGTCATCCTCGTCGGGACTAAGAGGAGGAGATGCGAGACTGGCGGGGCCGGTGGTGAACTTGAAGCCATCTCTAGACATGTCCATGCTGCTGTGTGCGCTGCGGGGAGGTGTCAAAGAAGCTTGTCTTGAACCGGGCAACTCTGTGGGGCGCAGGACGGCAGGGATGTAGAGAGGCTGCTTTGGCTGGCGGACTTGCTTGGCGTGCATGTAGGCAGCGCGGTTTGAAGGAGAGACATTGTTTGAGGGAGGAGTGGTCGAGTTGCCATACTGAGGCTGGCTGTGGATGTAGGTGGGCGACTGCAGAGGTTGAGGGTGCTGGGCAAAAGTGGTGGCCATGTTGAATATTGGTCGTGTGATGAGTCGATCTAGAACATAAAAAGGCGTGGAGGGTGGTCGTTAAGTATCCGGTAGTAGGAAGTCGTAGGTTGTGGGGAGATGCAAGGAGACGAGATGCGAAATGTCGGTCTGCCTAGGGGTTGATCCAAAGATGGAGATGGTACGGAGATGCACGAGGGCTGCGAGATAAGAGAGATGCTGGCCAACCAGGTACGTGGACAGTCTACTGCAAGGTGCAAGGCTACCCGGTTTCAGGTATGTCGCGTGAGAATAGAAGGATGGAGTAGATAAGAGGTAAATAGGAGTTGGGTGGCTGTGGTATGTATGTAGCACACGATGACCTTCCTCACAAGTCGGGTGGGCGATGGGCTATGTATATGAGGCCACTCTCGTGCAGCGCAACAGTAACTTGGGGCAGAGGGCTGACACGGCACGCCTAGCCTGGCGAATAGTAGCGAGCGCAACAAGGTTTACATTACGTCCGGCGCTATGGGTGGAAGGTGGATAATCGAGGACCCTTGGCGAAGGGATCAAAAGCGACTCAAAGCGCTGAGCGCAGAGCCAACGGCCGACCGAGATTCAACGCTGTCAACCGCGAGTCCGCGACCGCGAGATAGAGAGCGCCGCCCTGCTGACCACCCAGAATGACAGGCAACATGACGCTCCCCGCCTTCTCTTTGACCTGGTTGCCATTGCTCCTGCTTCATTCTTCGAGGCAAGAACAAAACAATGGGCAACACACTTTTTCACATCGCTGCAGCAAAGCAATTCAATCAAATCTTAATTCACACACATCTCGCGATAGAGAGCCACAAGCTCCACGAGATATCTTTGCTTCTGGCGGGTCAGCATCATCCTGCATAAGTGACCGGCGCCCCATTCCGTTTTGGGCTTTCTCGACTCAGTCGCAGAGATAAGCCAGTCTGCTCTCATTGGCTCGTTTCCACTGTCGCATGCTCGACCTTATTTCCTCAACGACCTCGTAGCCGCTACAACTTTAGCATTCCTAGTGGCGGCCGCCGCCCCTCGTGTGAACTTACGGTCCGGCAGGACGCGCGCAAACCAAGCAAGCGCTGCAGGCCATCCGACAACCGCGTATATCTGCTCTTCGTGGTTGGCTGCACCAGCTTCCGACTCGCAACTTGCAACGGTGCCCCCAGTCTTCGCTGTGTTCTTCAGCCATGGGTTCTTCCTTCTGGCGCGGATGCACTCTCTTGCAGCCGCGGGACCTGAATCGTCTTTGCATCTCCATCAACAACTCCTTCCAACCGGGTTTCATGCGATTCTATCAGTCGCGCTGATGCGTGTAACAGGTCTGATTCACATGTTTGCCCCTCGAAACTGCCTCAATCCTCTTCCCTCTTCCGGACACGGGGATTCGGCGACCTGTCTGACCTCCAGGGTCTGGGCATGCATCCCCAAAGATTACGGGACACCTAGGCATGCGCGCAGACCGCAGTCATCCGCAATTCGTCAAATCAAAGCACCGACAAACGCCCATACCAGCCCATAATTCTGGCTGCTCAAAGCCACGAGGAAGGTTTGGATTCTGACACATCGATTCCACCTTCTTGAGAGAGCCCTCCGCCTTTTGCGACTTCAACAAACACAGGAACGAAAGGACAGTGCTCGGCTCACCTTTATTTGGCCGGCTTCGCCAAGCATCGTTGCACATCGCCTCCAGGGATGCCACGAGGCTGGGCTTGAGACATTGGATCCAAATGAATTCAGCCGAGGCCATCTGTCCATCTCGCTCTCGCTATCGAGCACCTGTTACAACGACTCAGTGTTGGAGTCGGCTGACTGACTGCCAATCTTCACCTGAGCACGACAAGTCATGTTGATCTTGTACTACTATTCTGGATGATGAAACAGCCTATTGATGATCGTGAAATCCAGACTGCATCTCGACCCCTTCTGCATGACTTTCACTGGATGGCATTTTAGCCTCTGATTGGCTCTTGTATGTGCGTAAGGAAGCGTAAAGTCAGAATCGACCTCACCTCCCGACTCCATCGTACAATGCTTTTAGCAGAAGACGGTTAGACTTTGGTCATCCTTAAACCGTCCCATTCTTGAACAAGATGGTCCTGATGTTGATAGCGAGATAGGCCGACTCCCTGGCGACTGAGATGTCTCCACAACAAACACAGGGGCTTCTATGAGCATACGTCTCTCGCTGCTCAACTTCGAAGCCTGGGGATTACACCCTGGGTGACACACCTGCTGTTCTACACATGGCGCTGCTTCATTAAATGTTGCTCAAGCGGCTCGTGGCACTATTCTCGATTCTGGCAGAGAATCTATTCTCCGGATTCTCATGTAAGCTTGATATAATTCTTCATGTTCAGCGAATAGCTAGTAGACTGCACCAATGTTCTCGCCGTTGGTATGAGACTCACAGACTAGAGGTAAGATGTACAATGAAGATAGACATGTACTGCCTTTCCTCAACACGTGTGATGGTCAATTGTTCTCAGAACTACGTAACTTACACCAAGCCGAGGCTGTTGAGGACGTGGTGAGGAACTCTAACGGTTTTTTGAGGGGTCGAACTCGACTTCCGCCTCTCAAAAGGACTCCAGATGCTCGTTCATACAGCGACAACAGACATCGTCCTTCTGCTACCTACAGTATTGATTGTTTTGGTTTCGCAGTATTGAACGGTTTTCTGTATATCCCTCAGTCTCAGAACGAATCTCGGCACCACCAACGGTTTCCACGTTGCCGCCATTCGACATGTCAAACCAACGTCGTACGACCCAACAAAGTCCGAGTCCCCTGTCTCCTTTCCGGGACAACAATGTCTTGTCCGAGGACCAGTGGATTACGTTGGCTTCTATCGTTGATACTATAATATCCCCAGAGACACAAAGTATTGGAGAGATCACCAAGGAGGCTCAATTTAAATCTGCCGTTGATGCTATCAAGCACCATACGGCCGTTGAAGACGAAGCACTCTTGTCCGAATATCTCGCAGAATCGGCAACTTCGTGTCCCGGGTTCAGGGAAGCGATCCACAGATTCCTTGTAGAACAGGTCGATAGTGGTGGAAAGAAGGAGCTTTTGGGTGTCCTTGATGCTTTGACGTAGTGACATTCCCGCCTCGATCAGCAGCTCCATCGCTGACCTCTTATCAGCAATTCTCGTACTTCATGGCTCTTGACCGGTCATCTGACACCTTTCGCACAGCTCACTCTACGCCAGCGAGAAAGAGTAATTCAATCATGGGCTACAGCACGTTTGCAAGTATTCCGTGTGCTCTTCAGGAGTTTCACCGATATGGCGAAAGCATACTGGACACGGACATCTCCTACGCTTGGTCGTGTCTTGTCCTACCCCTACACCCCTATCAACCACAATTACGGACCGGGCTTTGACTTTCCTTTCATTGTTTTTCCTCCACTTCCATATGGATCTACTCTTGTCCCAGCAACCTTCGAGACTGATGTTCTTATCATCGGAAGTGGATGCACCGGCTCGGTGGCTGCTTCCGTTTTGGCACGTTCTGGACTCGAGGTCTTAGTGGCTGAGAAAGGTTATCATTGGAAGCCAAATCATCTGCCGATGTCAGAGAAGGAGGGGATGGCTCATCTCTTTGCAAATGGAGGTGTCACGTTGTCGGACACTGGTAAAATGGCTATCCTTGCTGGGTCATGCTTTGGGGGTGGTGGCACTGTCAACTGGTCTGCATCACTGCAGCTACAACCATTCGTCCGACAAGAATTCGCAAGAAAGCATGACTTACCTTATTTCGAGAGCTCGGCATTCCAGCATGACATGGATGCCGTCTGCGAAACAATGGGTGTCGGGACATCAGGCATCAAGCACAACCCCGGAAATCAAATACTTCTGGACGGTGCTAAGAAGTTAAGCATGAAAGCGAAGCCCGTGCCACAGAACACAGCTGGCGAGGCCCACGCGTGCGGTTATTGTACACTTGGATGTGGAAGCTGCGGTAAGAAAGGACCGACGGAGAGTTGGCTTCCTGATGCTGCTCGGCACGGTGCCAAATTTGTTGAAGGCTTCCAATGTGAGAAGATAATCTTCGCCGACGATAAGACAACAAAGGGCAATAAGATTGTCATCGGCGCCCAAGGCATTTGGACCTCCAGAGATGAAAACAGCGGTGTTTCTGGACAGGTTTACAGGCGTCCTATAACAGTTTATGCCAGGCGTGCCGTGGTCACGGCCGCCGGAGCGCTGGGAGGTACTGCGTTGCTTCTTCAGCGAAGCGGCATTCAGAATCCTCATCTCGGCAAGCACTTGAAATTACACCCCGTGAATACACTATTCGGTGTCTTCGATAAGGATATCATGCCTTGGGAAGGTGGTATCCTCACATCGGTTGTCGACGAATACGAAAACATCAACTCAACAGGCTATGGCTGCAAGCTGGAAGGTGTCAGTATGCTCCCTGGCATGGCACTTCCTTTGATGCAATGGAAATCTGGTTTAGAGTGGAAGGTACATGCTGCAAAATTCAAGCGCATGGCTGGTTGGATTTCCCTCGCTAGAGACAAAGGTGAAGGCGAAGTCTATGCTGACCCAACCGACAAGTATCGAGTCAGAGTCAAATACGACACAGCAAAGTCGGACCAGAAGAACATTGCAGTCGGCCTTGTCGCACTCGCAAAGATCGCCTTTGTCGAAGGTGCACGCGAGATTCACGTCGGTGTTGCGGGCGTACCTCCCTTCATTCGCCGCCAATCTGTCAAGACGTACACATCGGCGATCGATGCCAGCCAGACTGGGGAAAACAATGGAGTCGCGGCAGGCATAAACGATCCCTCATTTTTACAGTGGCTCTCCCGTCTAGAGCTGTTTACTGTCAACGGGCTGCCCGCAGACGCTTCCCAGTGCTCAGCACATCAAATGGGTACAGCAAGGATGGGTTCCTCACCCACGAACAGTGTAGTGAACTCGCGGGGTGCGGTGTGGAACACAAGAGGACTTTACGTCGCCGACACTTCTGTTCTACCTGCAGCAAGCGGTGTAAATCCTATGATCACAGGCATGGCAGTTGCAAGAGGTATTGCTCGAAGTATTGTAGAAGATTTGGGCCTCCCTCCAACACAAGAAGCACCCAAGTCGAAGCTGTGAACAAAGCAGCCCGGCAAAGTGGTTGGGTGTGCGGATTTGCTCTGCTCGAGCTGCCTCGCATCCCATGCGAGTCATTAAGCTTAAAACGGGAACGGGCGGGAACTATTACATAACAACAAAGATCCAATGTGCTTGCCGAATAATTTAAAGTTTGTGGTATGCATAGCTGGAGCAACCAACAAACGCCATCATCTTGCTCTTCGCCTCGGTCTTCTATCTCGCCATTGTTCCAGAAGGTCAACGTGGGAGACTGGGATGTGGTATTGCGCCTTCCGTTCCGCCGCTTCGAAGTTTGAAACCACGCCGCGGGACGACCTCCATGCACGGAAATTACTCGAGTAGAATAGTATCATGTACGCGAAGTGGTTGACCATGCGTGCGCAATGCATTGAATGCAAGACTCGTACGATGGTGCTGCGCAGTGCATCTAGACTTGCAACTATCTTTACCTGACTAGGAGAGAAGGTCTGCAGATTGTACACGACGCTTCACCGCGCAGGTGATGAGATGATAGTCATGGAGATGTTCAATCGATGTCCACAGAGTCCACCGCTGCTCCTCCCCTAGCTGTCCCAGATATTCTCCACTGACCCAAGCACAATAGATTGTTAGTCTCTACTGATCCCATACGAGATTCAACAAATTGCAAGATAGATTATCATCTACATGAATTCATCAACCCAAACACCAAAGCTTTTAGATGACAAAGCTCTCGGATCTGACTTGCCATTTCTACAGAGCCGCAGACGAAAGAGAGGCTTGGGTGGCTTGGAAGTAACTTGGCCACGCGACACCATACCAAATCTTGACCTTGCAAAAACGTGGTTTCCCACCCAAGCCTCTCCCGCCCGGAAAACGGTGGCCAGTCCGAACTTCTCTCCCATCCTCGCGCACAAGCAGAATTTGTCCCCGACTCTTCCCATTCGACACAAGCCAGCACACACGGACCGAGAGACACTCTTTGCTGACCACAGCCCGAAACTCTTGTTTGCAAATGCTGGGATGCACGAGGAATGATTTCCTGGTTAGACACAAGGTAAAAAGCCCTAAGACCACCCTGCCCGCTGCTGCGTACGGTTTTCTCGTGTCACGCTGGAGTGTCAATTCCCTGGACCCTTGAGACGCAATGACGACCCAAAGTTTATTTTCGAGTGTTTGCCGTTGGAAGCTTTTCTGAGCCCTTGTTTCTTCTTCTCTTCGGGTTGTTTCTCGTTTGCGAGTCCCATAAAGTGAGAAGGGTCGGGTTTTGTAGATCAATACAAGGACGGTAGATGGGGAAAAGAAGCAATGGACGAAGACACACCGAGCGTCTTCCGAAGAAACTCAACCCAACCCGCAAGTATGTCCCTTGTGGGTGTAAAACCCGGTGGTGGGTGGGCGAAAACGCACTGTTGAAGTCTTGAAGATGGAGATGTGGCAGTGACAAGCGACATTTCTCAGGGTCTGCGGAAAGCATGGGTAGACGGCAATTGCGATTGCTGTTCTCGGCTGCCCGTGTGGAAAGGCCAAAGTTCAACAAGTTTGTCTTAACTCCAGAACAGAGGCATCTGGACGTTCCCATATGCACTTAGGTGCAAGAGCCATTGACTTTGGTGTGGGCAAGCGATAAAATGCCGTCAGTCGGAATGCTCAATCCGGAGGACAAACAATGAAACATAGATACAAAATTTGATGTGCTATCCATCAATCTCTTCTTAGCTCAGTTGGTTTAGAGCGTCTGACTGTAATTGTTAATTGTCATCAGAAGGTCCTTTGTTCGACTCAGAGAGAGGAGATTTCCTT
>JGI24891J29808_1000225_pt1 | contig 57063 bp, 63 predicted proteins | sample FreactcultuFSWF8_FD_29808 | JGI IMG/M metagenome (IMG submission 29808)
GACGCACGGAACGACTGCCGAGCCGTTCAATGTGCCGATGATATGGCAGTCGACCACGCTGTCCTATATCACAATGACGGCGGATGCGGCTGGTAACTTAAATGTTACGGGCGGAGGCGGAGGTGGCGGAGCAGTTTCAATTGCCGATGGCGCGAATGTCGTTGAAGGATTTGTCGCAGATGTTGCGGTAACGGGAGACACATCGGGAACAATAAGCGGAAAGCTCCGCGGCCTCTTAAAGATAATAACATCTGTATGGGATTCCGCTAATGGCCGATTGGTTGTCACCCCTGAAAGCACTGACGAGGCGACTCGCTTGGACAATACGGCGGCACCTGTGGCCTATGTTGGGAAAGCCAAGGCCGGAACAGCGACGAGCGCGGCCTCGTGGAAGATATTTCAGATGACGACTGATTCTAGCGGAGACATCATTATTTTATATGCCGCCGGATCTGCGAGTTATACGCAGATTTGGGATAATCGCGCATCATTAAGTTACTCATAGGATTTATTATGGAAGAGCCATTGATTTATACGAGTAAAGGCAATCTACCAATAGCTTCATTGGAGTTTAAGTGTTGGTGGGATGAAGATGACAATCAAATTTCCTATCATGAACAATATCTTTTGAATGGGGAAGTGGTTAAACAAGGTGGAGCGATGAGACTTAAAAAAGGTCTCGATGCGACTATTATAGGAGGACTCTAAATTGGCAAATTCTCAGGCAATGTGTACAAGTTTCAAGCAGGATATTCTGAATGGGCTGCATGCCTTTGGAGCTTCCGTGATTCGCGGGGCAACCACTAAAGATAGCTTTTATGGCGCTCTTTATCTAGCATCTGGCGGATCTCAAGGCGCCGGTACTACTGCATATAGCTCCTCTGGCGAGCTTGCGGCTTCGGGAAACTACACGGCGGGCGGGAATGTAATTACGAATGCCACAGCGCCGACTACCTCAGGGACCACAGCCTATTGGACACCGTCCGCTTCTTTGGTATTCACCACACTGACATCCTCCGGGGCTTTTGATTGTATGACGCTTTATAACAATACAGCCTCCGGTAAAAATGCCGTTGCGGTTTATACGTTCAGTTCGCAGAACATAACTGCCGCCAACTTCACGCTGACCATGCCGAGCAATGCGGCTGGCACTGCATTGGTTAATATAGCATAAGGACTTAATTCTACATGCAATATCAGCAACTAGATGCCACGACTTATAATTCATTGCTTGCCGAATCAATGTATCAGCGAGAAGTGGAGTTTCGTGGCTATGAGCAGAATCTTAATGCATTTACCAATATGCTTGCTGACTCAACGATTGACCCTGGATACAAGGCGCAGGTGAATATCTGGATTGCAGAGACTAAGGCTGCGATGGCTCAAGTCGATCTTTGGTTCAATGGACTGCAAACCCAGATAACAGATTCAGATGCCTTTGGTATTGCGGTGACGAATGCTGTTGCCCTCCGGCAGGGTGTCGTGGCAAAAAGCTTAGTGGACGCATCAACAAGCCTCACGGCCCTTCCGGCGGCGCAGACTGCTATTGCATCAATAGCGACCGTCTCTGCGACAGCGACAGCGGCAACGGCCAATATCGCATCGACAGCAACTCCGGCAGCGAGTAACGCAAAACCAGCGAGTCCGTAAGTGCGTAATATTGTCCTCGCCTGGGCCTCTACGCCATTTAGTGCGGCCTACGAGTTCCAATACGGCGGCTGGGGCAGCAATGGCTACAACTCAGGCTCTGCTTTGGCTGGCGCCGGTAATGGCGTAGCGATTTCCGAGAATGGCGCCTATTGCGCCTTTGCTAATAACTCAACGCCCTTTTGCAAGCTATTCCCATATACACCGATAAACACCTATCGGAGCGGGAATAATCAGTTTGGGACAGCCTATTCCGCGCCTGGCACAGTCCCGCCAGGGACAGGCCAAGCCGTAGCAATGACTGTGGCGGCAGACGCCATCGCGATCGCTACACAAACATCACCTTATCGCGCCACTTACAAACTAAGTAGTGGATGGGGTACAAAATACACCAACGGCACTAACCCGCCTGGTAACTGCTATGGCGTAGCCTTCAACCGGGCCGGGACGTTAATTGGCTATAGTTCGACCGCATCGGCCTATATCGCGGTATATGCCTGGACTCAAGCATCCGGCGAAGGGACGAAATACGTTGACCCTGGGACGCTGCCAGCGGCAACAGGCTATGGGATAGCCTTTTCGCCAGACGGTAACTATGTCGCCCTGGCCCTTGGATCGTCGCCATATCAAGCAGTCTATCCGGTATCTGGCGGAGTATTCGGGACTAAAGTTGTTGCCGGGTCAAACCCCGCTGGCCAGTGTAATGGTGTTGCGTTTAGCTATGACGGCAGCACGATATCGTTCGCAGTCAACTCAAGCCCATATGTCGCAACCTATCCGTGGAGTGGTGGCGCATATGGCACGAAGTGGACAGCCCCTGGCACTTCACCAACAGGCGCAGCCCACGGCGTAGCCTTCAGCAAGATAGGCGATATCCTTGCCTTTGCGCATTCAACGTCGCCCTATACAACCGCTTATAATATTGCGAGCGGGGCCTATACCAGCAAGGTTCTCAGTCCTGGTGCTGTGGGCAATACGGCTAACGGCATTGCAATCTATGATGATAGCGGTAGTGGAACCGTCACCATCACTAACCCTGGATTCTATGCCTGGCAAGCTGGATCTTCTGGAACCGTTGCAATACAAGCATGGGCGCCTGGCGGTGGCGGCGATAGCTACGATAATAGTCTTTATGGTGGTGGTGGTGGTGCTTATTCAAAACTTAATTCTAGCTCTGTTACAAGCGGAAATTATTATCCTATTTATGTTGGTGTTCCTGGTATCGGAGGATATAACTCCGCCACAGATGGGGAAGATTCCTTTGGTATAAGCGTCACGACGCTGCTTGCTGAAGCTGGATATAGTGCAATAGATGGAACGCATTTTGGGCGTGGTGGTTCTGCCGCGAATGGTTATGGTGATGTTAAATACTCCGGCGGCAGCGGAGTTGGCTCCATTGGTGGCGGTGGCGGTGGTGCAGGATCTGGAGGAAATGGTTCCGACAGTGTTGTAACAGGCGGAACAGGTGGAACGCCAGACGGGGGAACGGGAGGTTCTGGTGGATTTGGCCTTGGGCTAGACGGGACGGCAGGGTCAAATTTTGGTGGTGGTGGCGGATCAGGTGATGTGAGTCCGAATGTTGGAGGTGCTGGCGCATCTGGTCAAGTCGTAGTCACTTTCTCGGCGGGTGGAGGTTCTTCAGTTGCACTCACTAGCGTCACTGGAACAGGAAGCGCCGGAAGTCTTACCCCATCCTTTTCGGTAACATTATCAGGAAATACTGCCACAGGATCTGTTGGCAATATAACGCCGAGCTTTTCTTTACCGCTAAGCGGAGTTACTGGTACAGGCTCGGTTGGCTCAATAACTCCTAGCTTTTCTATCGCTTTAACGGGAGTTACAGGTACAGGTTCAGCAGGAACAATCACGCCGAGCAGTTCTGGATCAGTCGGATTGTCAGGCGTCACTGGTACTGGATCTGTCGGAACCGTCACGGCGGCATTCGATACCGCTTTAAGCGGAGTTTCTGCGACTGGCTCAGTCGGAAATATAACGCCGAGTTTCAGTACCAGCCTCAGTGGATTAACCGGAACTGGATCACCCGGAAGCCTTACAGCCTCATTTAGCGTTCCATTAAGCGGCGTAACCGGGACGGGATCAGTCGGCACTCTCTCGCCCGGCTCATCTTCTTCTATTGCCTTAACTGGGATTAGCGCGACAGGATCCGTAGGAAGCCTTGGCGCAAATTTAAGCGTCACATTATCCGGTGTCACTGGCACAGGATCTGTAGGATCTTTAACAATCCCAGGAACCACTGGCGCATCGTTTTTGCAGCCAATCGGGGCTATAACGCAGAACACAAGTTTCGTTGCAGTTATATTCATGCGGTCATCAACTGACCATCTGACTGGCATTACCGGCGCGAGCTTGACCATTTCAATATCAAAGAACGGCGGGGCTTTCACAGGGATATCGCCGAGTGTTACAGAAATAGGGATGGGATGGTATTCGATCCCGATGACAACAACCAACACAAACACACTTGGATTAATGATAATCAATGCTTTCGGTGCAGGGACTGATCCAAGCGATTGCATTGTGCAAATAGTTCAAAATAACTGGCTAACACCGACGCAATTTGTTGCATTGAAATGAGGATTTATGAGTTTTGATAATATCGACCGATTCGAGAAATTAGCGCCTGCGGCAGAGAGGATGACGACTGTTATTTCCCGGCATTGGAATAACCCGCAAATCCATGTGCATGTGAATCAAGATAAGATTGAGCTGATTACTTCAACGGAGGACTTCGTAAGGGCAATTGTTGATGAGTTAGGCGAACAGCCGTTATTGATGACCCGTAAAATGCTGCAAAGCCGCGTAATGTCGGCAACGATTGCGGTATTGGAAAAGATTAAAATCGCCAGCGCACAGGTGATGTAGTGGCAGATTTTGGCTTTGTGGGGGACGCTTATCAAGCGCAAAGCATCTATCAAAACGACCAAGAGCTAATCAACTGGTATCTAGAGTTTGATCAGCGCAAGGACGAAGGCGAGAGAGGCTACAAAACCCTATACCCTACCCCTGGCCTCGTTTTGAAGCAAACATTTCCTACGAGCATTGCCAGAGGCTTTGGATTGCTTCCTAGCCTTACGCAGTTCATCGCGGTTTATGGGAACACGGCATATTTAGTTAATAGCGATTTCAGCTATACGACTTTAGGGACTTTAACGACATCATCCGGCCCAGTATCAATTACAACCAATGGCGTGGCCTCCTATCTCGTTGATGGCCCAAATCGCTATGCCTATATCTATTCTCCGGCGCAGTTTTTCCAAATAGGACAGGCAACCGGAGTTGCTGCAATTGTTGGTTCTACCCTCACAATAACCGCAGTGACCTCTGGCCAGTTCGGGATAGGTCAGGTTATTAATGGGACGGGGGTAACGGCTAGTTCGATTATCACGCAATTTGGCACAGGATCTGGTGGGGTAGGTACTTATACGTTATCCCAAACGACCGTCTCATTTGCAGGAAATATCACATCTTCATCCGATGGGCCTTTTACGGGGGGGGTTAGATGCGATATTGTTGATAATTTTATAGTCTACAACCAATCTGGGACGACCCAATGGGCCGCTACCAATGCGTTATCGACGGTCAGCACACAGCAGAGCTTGGGATCTAAGTTCGGCAGTTCAGATAACCTCGTCGCTGTTTACGTCCAAAGCCGTTACGTTTATTTGCTAGGACAGCTTACAAGTGAAGTTTGGATAGATACCGGGGAATTCCCATTTCCCTTTCAAATCATTCCCGGATCGAACATGATGCATGGCTGTGCTTCAGCGTCATCAATCACTCGTTTGGGTGAGTTTTTAGCCTTTGTTTCGGCAGATGACCGCGGCAGAAATATCATTGTTCAGATGTCCGGCTATCAGCCAAAACGCATATCTACACACGCGATTGAGGCAGCTCTTGCCGGGCAAGTGGTCAGTGATTCGATTGGGTTTACCTATCAGATCGAGGGGCATGAATTCGCGGTATTCATCTTCCCGACAGCCGATTTAACGTATGTCTACGATCTTTCTAATGAAATGTGGCATAAATGGCTTTCGGTCGATAGCTACAATGTCTATCACCGTCACCGTGCAAATTGCGCGATTCAGTTCAATGGCCAGACGCTTGTTGGTGATTACCAAAACGGCAATCTCTATGCACTTTCAACCAATGTGTATACCGACAACGGAAATGTGATACGTAGGATGCGTCGCTGCCCACATTTAACCAAAGACTTGCAGCGCGTTTTCTATGAGGAATTTCAGATTCAATTCCAGCCTGGCGTTGGATTAGCGACGGGACAAGGGAGTAACCCGCAGGCCATGATCCAGTGGTCAGATGATGGTGGTTCCACGTGGAGCACTGAGCATTGGAAGCCCATCGGATTATTAGGAGAATACAAGAACAGAACGATTATCCGCAGAATGGGATATGCCCGGGACCGTATTTATCAGGTCGTTGTAACCGATCCCATTGACGCCGTTATTGTGTCTGCAAATATAAAGACATCTAATGCCGACAGTTGAGGTAAACACCCTACAAACGCCGACGGGTCCATTGGTGGATGCCGATGGCCGCGTGACCTTAGATTGGCTGGTATGGCTTGTTAATGCGAACGTCACCAACACGAGTTCGCAGAATATTAAAATTACGCCTGGCACTGGAGTGGCGCCGACAACTTTCAGCTTATTGAATAGCGGTGTTACGCCGGGGCTCTATGGTGATGCTGCCGACTCATTACAGGTCACGATTAACGCCACAGGGCAGATAACGAATGTTTCCCTGATTCCGATAGCGATACCAGCAACTCAAGTCTCAGGCTTGGGTACAATGGCTTTTGAGAATTCTACCAATGTTGCCATTTCTGGTGGCGTTATTGCTAACGTCACACTGCAAAGCTATAACGAATCCGTCACGATCGCCTCAATCAGCGGGGCTTATAATGTCGATTTTAATGCGGCGAATATCAGTAAATTAACGCTGACGGGCAATGCAACATTAAGTTTGATTAATTGGCCTACGACGGGACTGGGTGGATCTCGAAGTTTGTGGCTGGTTCAAGGCGGCACTGGAAGCTATACAGTCACCTGGCCGGCGTCAGTGCATTGGATAGGTGGCATAGCCCCTACGCTGGCCACAGCAGTGGGTTCGGTGAATATCATCACCCTAGCTTCCCTTGAAGGCGGGACGCCCGTAGCGGGCCTTAGCGTTGGGTCTTACATATGATGTTTGATCGCTTTCAAAGTGGTCCAAGTGGCGTTGATCCCTATTTCGGGAATGTTGTCCTTTTAATGCACTGTGAGGGCGCTAACGGATCGACGACTTTTACCGATTCGTCCTCTTATGCAAGAACAATGACGGGGAATGGATCGCCGACGATTACCACAGCGCAATTTCAGATTGGATCGGCATCGTTAAATATTCCAGATGGCGCGAGTTGGGTGCAAAGCAATACCGCCTCTGAATTGACTTTATTACAACAATTTACCTATGAAGAATGGATACGATTCGATTCTGCCAATGCTGGAGTACACCAATATCCTTTGCAGATAAAAGATGGCGCCGGTGGAAACGAGAATACCGAACTCTCGACATCGGGAGGGATTCACACATTCAAAATATCATTTCTAGGCAATACCCCGTCGATCACCATTCTTGCCGATACTTGGTATTACTGGGCCGTTTCGCGGGATTCCTCAAATGTAGTGCGCACTTATTTTCAAGGATCATTGATTGATACCCATACGATTGCGACCGCAAGGACGGGAAACACGACGATCTACATTGGAGAATACACTGGTTTAACTGGCCAATATGGCGAACGAGACGAAATCAGATTAACGAATGGCGCGTGTCGTTATACCGGCGCTTCGATCCCAATTCAATCAGGGCCATGGCCTAATCACTAATGAAAAACATGCTTCAACCTATCACCCGCGCTCAGATCGAAGCATTGCAGCGCGAGATGATTAAATATCCGCAGATTGAGATAGCAACAAGTCATTATTTCTCGAAGGGGATGTATTGCCGAGAAATGAGACTTCCTGCGGGGGCTTTGGCAGTTGGAAAAGCCCATAAAGCAGAACATTTCTTCATGATTGTCGATGGCGTTATCAAGATAACGACAGATGAGGGAATTCAAGAAATAACAGGGCCGCGCATTTTTTCATCAAATCCTGGCGTTAAAAGGGCTGCTTTAGCAATCACAGACGTTACTATGATTACGGTGCATAAGACCGATATCACAGATTTGGTAGAAATAGAAAAAGAGATTATCGAAGAAGATTCTACTGCACGACTCGATTCAAGAAATCAGATAAAGAAAAACCTATTGGAGAATGAAGTATGACTTGGGTAGCTACAGCTATTGCTGGCTCAGCCGTTTTGGGCGCCGGAGCATCAATCTATAGTGGCAATAAACAAGCCGCCGCTGCAAACAACGCCTCCAGCGAGCAAATGCAGCAATTCAATACTATTAATCAGCAGGAAGCACCCTATAGGCAGGCTGGTACGGCTGCATTGAATAGCATTAATGGGCTATCGAGTTATTTCAACACGCCGATGACAGCAAAAGACTTATCAAACAATCTATCGCCAAGTTACAACTTCGGATTAGAGCAGGGGCTAGGTCAGGCGCAAAACGAAGCAAATTCGACGGGTGGTTTACTGAACGGTAATACCCTGCAAGGATTAAATACATACGCCCAAAACTACGCACAGACTGGTGCGCAGCAAGCCTTTAATAACTACTCAACTAACCAGAATAATATCTATAACCGTTTAGCATCGATAGCAGGGATTGGGCAGACGGGACAGACACAGGCTAACCAAGCAGGAATTAATGCTGTCAATCAAGCGACAGGATATCAAACCTCTGGCGCAGCAGCTCAAGCTGCGGGCGCAGTGGGCGCGACTAATGCTTTGGGTTCAGGGCTAGTCAATGCGACGACATGGTATCAAGCTCCAAGCATTATGAATGGGCTAAATGGCGCTAATTCAGGATCAACGTCGTCAGTCGTTAATAACGGCCAAGCCTCGCAGGGATATGACTTATCGGTATTGGATCAATAATATGCCACTCGACCCCTCTATCGGATTAGACACCAAAACCCCATCACTTAGCGATGCGCTAGCCCCAATAAGTTCTATGCTTGGAATAGCTCAAGGTGCGCAGAATTTACAGCAATCCAGGGCCATTATGCCGTCTGCCATTTCAAGTGCTCAGAGTGGGGCTAGGACAGCCTCAGCAGGGTCACAGGTAGCAGAGGCCAATGTCGCGCCTAATATTGCTGAGAAGAAAGCACAGGCGGAAACGGCGCAAGCGCAAGCCTCTGGTGCGCAGTTAGATTTAGCTAAGTCATATTTGAATGACGCCATGCAATCAACGGCAGGGTTGATAACAAAAGAGGATCTTAATTCAAATGACATTGCTTCGATGTTGACTAATCATGCCAAAATGACAGGAACGCCAAATGCCAATTTAGGCGCAATGATTAGTCAAATCCCTGACAGTAAAGACCCTAAAGTATTAAGGACATTTTTGCAGCAGCAGTTGATTGGGTTACAGGATAAAGCGAAATCGTTGGAGTCAGTAACTCCACAAGTGCAGTTCTTGAATACAGGCCAACAAGCCAAACCTGTTAATGTGAATCCTCTTGCGGGTCCTGTGGGCACCACAATGGGCGAATCTACGCAAATGCAGCTTCCGCCGACAACTCCCACATTCAATAAAAATACTAATACGCCTGGTTATCTAGGCCCACAAGAAAATGGAAAAGGCAAAGGGCAGATACAATCTGGGGCTGCTTTGGGAACAGAAGCCAATATTGGCGGTACGGTTAAGGCGGTTAATGATGACTGGCAGCAAACTGTTGCTCAGGCGGGACCAGCTTCACAGAATATTGGTGTGTTACAGAATATCAAACAATTGGCCCCTGGTGCTGTTACTGGTGTGGCTAACGACCGCCGCTCATTTCTGGCAGGATTGGGTGGACTTATCGGAATGTCGCCCGCTCAAATGGAAAAGACCGATACCGATTTACTAGCTAAAAACTCCAATATGTTGGCTTTAGCAGGTGGAAACACAGATGCGGCAAGGGCATTGGCAGAAGCGGCCAACCCAAATTCCCACATGACAGCCCAAGCCATAACACATGCCGCAGATCAGGTTATAGCTCAGCAACAACTTATGATCGCCAAGCAACAATATATGGGACAGTTCAAGGGAGACCCCGATCAATACACGAAAAGCCTGACTAGATTTAATGCCGCAGCAGATCCACGCATCTTCCAGTTAAAGAGTATGACACCACAGGAAAAGGCACAGATGAAGGCGGCGATGTCGCCCTCCGAAAGGCATGATTTTGGTAACAAGATTAGGGCTATGCAAAGTATGGGTATTGTGCAATGAGTTTGGCCGATGATTGGGATGCTATTCCTACCTCTAATCAAAGTGATCAGCCTAAAAGTTTAGCAGATGATTGGGACGCAACGCCCACGACTGTCGCTAAAACGCCTATCGCGAAGGCACAGGGCACGTTAAGCGATATCAATGCCATTGGTGAGGGTATTCGCGAAACAGGCTTAAACGCGCTCACAGGCATGGCAGGAACGATTGCAGGTGGCTGGCGCGGGCTAATGACCTTAGCTAAGGGCGGAAGTGTTGATGATGCCGCAAATGCTATCAAACAAACTGAGCAAGCATTAACCTATCAGCCAAAGACCGCAGCGGGTAATCTTGGCCAGTTGGCCATGCAATCACCTAAAAATCCAATGAATGCCTTTAGCGTGGCGGGCAATTATGTAGGCGAAAAAGTAGGACAAGTTAGTCCTGCGGCAGGCGCCGCCCTTAACGCTGGAATAAACGTGATTCCTTTTGTCGCGGGTGGATTGGCGACAAGGAACGCAACGCCAACAATCTCGGCCACAGGCGAAGTGTCGGATGTAGCCTCCGCTAGGGCGCCATGGGAAGGCGAAGCGCCAAAAGCTGTGCCAATTACTAGCCTCCCTGGTTCAGTGGGATCTGCGGCCACTGGCGAAGCCGTCCCTATCGCTTCATTCGATAATTCAGACTTGGCTAAACCTGGGCCAAAATCAGCGGCACAGATAGCCGACAAGCAAGCAGTTTTGTCAAGAATTGGCCTAGACCAGACACACAAAGCCTTTGTCGAAGGTAACCCATCCATGGCGGGCGCTTTAGGTCAGGCGCAAAGAGTTAATCTCCCCGCTGGCGAGCAGATCCGCGGATTGCTCGAAGATAACAGGACTGCCCTGCAAAACCATGCTCAGAATATCGTCGAAAGTACAGGTGGCACATTTGGCACAGATGAAAGTTCATTGAATAATAGCGGGCAGATTATCGCCGCCCCCTTCGACAAGGCTAATAAGTTCTTCGATGACAGTATTAAGAATCTCTATTCAGAGGCAGATAAGAGAGCCGCCGGCGCCCCAGCAGTAAATCTAGATTCTTTTAACAAGATGATGACGACTGACTCTCAGTTTGCTGGCAAAGCACCTAATCAATCTCTAGGTAATGGCATTAAATCATATCTCAAAGAGCAAGGGATTATGGATTCAGATGGCAATATGCAGCCCGTTACAGTCAAACAAGCCGAGCAGGTCAAGCAATATATTAACAGCCAATGGGACTATCAGACATCGGGGCTTGCGGGCAAGATCAAAGGTGCCATTGATGATGATGTTCTAAAAGGCGCTGGCAATGATATCTATGGCCAAGCCCGTCAACTATACCAATTGAAGAAGCAGACTTTGGACAATCCTAACGGCATAGCCAAGATCATGGAAGCAGACCCGCAGACGCCTATTAACAGAAAGACGCCTTTCGAGAAGATTCCCGATGTTATTTCAAGAATGCCAGTCCAACAGTTCTCTAATGTTATTGACACGCTAAAGAGCTTTCCCGATGAGATCCAGCCAGATGCGCAGGCCGCAATCGGTGAGATTAAAGCCAATCTCGCTAACAAGCTCTATGACATTGGCAACAAAACCCAAGAACAATGGAATGCGCCAGGGGTAACGGCTTATCTGAACAAGAACATTGAAAAGTTCAACACGGTATTCAGTCCAGCGGAAATGGCAAAGATTAAGGATTTGCAACGTGGCGGCAACATTCTAAGATATGACTCGCGTTATCCGGGCGCCGAAGTTCAAAAACTAAACTTACTCAAAGAAGGCATCGGCCCACATCTGATAAATATGGCGGGTGGCCCTATTGGAGCCGCGGCAGGTTCTCTAATTGGGATGCCTGGTATCGGAGCGGCGGGCGGTGCTTTGGGTGCAAGCAAGATTGCATCAGGTATGGCAAACAAAGCGGCAGTTGGCAAAGTCACTAACGCAATGGTCAATCTCAAAAGTGTGAATAAACCTTGATAGCCAACTTGAGAATGACGCTAACTAATAGCGCAAAAAATGCTATTGCACCCAAATACAATAAACCCATTAAGAGCAGAGTAATCATATGGCCCTCGTAGCACTTGCGCCCATTGGAAACGGATTCCAGTTTTTCCTACCTAATGGCTTACCGAACAATGGCGGATACCTAAACACCTATACAGCGGGGACCACTTCACCGTTAGCTACTTATAACAGCTCATCTGGCTCAGTGGCAAATGCGACCTCCATCCAATTGCAAGTCGATGGAAGGCTGAACGTCGAATTATGGCTTGTGCAAGGGCAGGCATATAAATTTGTGGTGGCGGATTCCACGAATACACCCATCCCAAATGCAACCTATGACAACCTGACAGGTATTAATGATATCCGTGGGTATGGTCTTTTCCCTGTTTCTGGCAATCTAGGAATTGGAGTAACGCCCGCGGGCTGGGGTGGCGGTTATGTCGCTTTACAGCTTGGAACGTCTGCCGCTTATATGTCTGATGGCAGTTCTAACACAATGGCGAATAACTGCTATTACGATGGCACAAATTGGCGCTATCTAACGAACAATTATGCAACCCGCCAGCAACAGACATCAACCGGACAATTCCAGTACTTCACTGCTCCATCTGGAGTGGCAGGAAATGTCATTACCTGGACGCAGCAATTCGGCATTACAAACGCAGGCGCAGCGACTTTCGCCGGATCGGTAGCCATGGCAGGGGCGAGCTTTACGGGGGCCGTGACAAGCACTAAAAGTGTCGCATTAAGCTATATACGGACATCGCCAAATTACGCACAGAATACAAATATGTCTTATACGCCATTGACGTTCAGCGCCGGCGGAACAGCGACATCAATCGGCCCTCCCTCTGCAAATGCTACGTTTGTCGATGTACAGCTTCACTGCATCACATCATCCAATAATGCTACCGCAAGTCGATATGCCACCATCCAAGCATATACCGATAATGCCCACACTTTATTTCAAGGTTCGTGCTCATGTTTCGACTACGAGTTTTCTGCTTTAGGCGCAAATACTGTTATGGGAGAGGGAGATTCTATTGTGCGGATTCTGCTATCAGCGCCGGGGGCGTCATTCTATCTCGTTGGGACTAATGATGCTGGAGCGCAGAGCGGTGGTGGATATTACACAATCGGATATGGTGATTAATGGGCGCCGTTAATCTATCTCCACTTGGCGGTGCTGGCTGGCAATTCTTTGGGCTTAATGGATTGCCTAATTCATTAGGATATCTAAATACCTATCAAGCCGGAACTAATACGCCTGTCGCCACCTATACGACTGCTGCGGGGAATGTTCAAAATCCTGTTTCAATCTTACTTGGCGCTGACGGTAGCCCACCGAATGAGATATGGATTGTTGCTGGATCTTCAATCAAGCTAGTTTTAGCAGATTCGACCAATACGCCGATAGCAGGGCGCACTTGGGACAATATCTCTGGAATTAATGATCTCGCCTCAACCGCAGCGGCAGGAACAATCGGATTTTCACAATCAGCAACTTATCCTTCTGGCACTTTAGGAAATCATGGACAATCCGCTGTCTATGTAACAGACGCACCTTTCAATGCTGACCCCACAGGAACAAATGATTCTAGTGCCGCTTTTATTGCCGCCGCTACCGCTTCCCATGCTGTCAGGATTCCTGCTGGAAACTATAAAATCTCAAACTCGATCGCAAACTCGGGAACCCCGGTCAATTTCATTGGCGATGGTCCTGCCGCAGTGACAATCACACCATCTGGCAACTTCGATGTATTTTCCTTTACAGCAAGTGGTGAAGGCGCGGGTCTTACTGGCGTTACCATAAATGCTGCCGGAATGACGGGCGGTAATTGCGTCAATGTGACCGGTTCAGACAGGACAAGATTTAATAATATATTAATTCTTAGTCCCTATAATGGTTTCTACATCAAGAAAATCAACGCCTGCTATATAAGCGATGTTTGGCTCAATGGCGCAACGGGGGCCTACTGCGTTAATTGGGTTGGTGATAACTCGAATCGTAGCGATGTTTTGGACATTGATAATGTGCAGGTCAGCTCTGCCGGATCTGCTTCATCAACATCAGCCGTTGGCATTATCATGGATGGGAACGTCAATACCCTTGATATTCGTCATTTTGCTGGCGTAAATATGTCAAGAGGTATTTTGGTTCAAAATACCGCAGGCGGAAATGCGCCCGCATTTATAACGGCTTATGATGTTCAGATAGATTTCCCCTATTACGAAGGCGTCAAGTTAGGCGCATCAATACGCACATGCTTATTCACTGATATGTATCTGCACGGATCTCAGACATCACATAATATCTCCGTTGATTCTACTGTACAGCATATGAGTTGGCAGGGCGGTAAGAACGATTCAGCATTTCTTAATGGTGGTTTCTTTGATGGGCGCTACTGCACAATCGCTAATGTGCAAACTTCCACGAATAACCAGCAGGCTAACCCCTCTAACCCTAACTACAGTGCGGGCGCGGCCAATGTCGGTATAGAATTTGGGTCAAATAGTGTCGGCAATACACTCCTTGGCGGTTTGAGCGGGCAATGGGTTGGCTATGCAACGGAGTATCAAAAGTATGGATTCCAGGCGGATGCCGGGGCACAGGGCTATCGCGTGGATGGCACAGATTTAAGAGGCAATACTTCGGCTGACTATAACGACATTGCACAAGACGCGACTTCCTCAATATTCTGTATCACTGCGACAGGAAGCGCGCAAAAGATAAGCGGCCCTATTCAGTCGCAAACAGGTCAGCTAAGATTAAACAGCGCGGGTACCGGCGTGACTCAAATTGGCAATGCGACTAACGGCGTTGGCTTTGGCGTCAATGCGGCGGATGCCACCACGCAAAACTACATTGAAGCCTTTGGACATGCCTCAGGTTCAGCGCCAGCCCTGGTGGCGGTTAGTGTGGGTGCTAGTCCCGATGCGAATGTAGACATTGACTTAGTACCGAAAGGGACGGGCGTGGTGCAGATCTCGACTGCCTATACTGCAACCCCAGCGACCTCAGCTGGATACATGCTTATCAAAGACAATAGCGGCACATTGCGGAAAGTAATGATAGGAACCTAACTATGATAATACTCAAAATCATCGGGATCACCTTACTCGCTTGGACAGTCTTTAGCTTCCTCGCGGCTTGCTGGTGGCATTTACAGGACCACGGATATGACGGTAGCGGTTTTGGCAGAGAATAACAACATGAAGGGTAATATTGATGGAGTTCGTCAATGTTCAGATGATTTTCGATATCTTAATTGGTTTAGTCTCTTTCCTTGGGGGATGGATTTTGAATACCATTAAAGAAGAACAGCGTATTTTAGCTATCTCGATTAATGAAATAAATACCAAAGCATTACCGCAAAAAATAGATAAAGATGATTTTAACATTGGCGTTGACCGAATCATGGATCAGCTTAATAGGATAGAGACTAAAGTTGATGGGAAAGCAGATAAGTCTGACAATGGATTTAGGCCGCATGGACACAATTAAATGGACGCATTGAAGTTTTTACGCCAAGTCGAAGGGGAAAAGCTCTATGCTTATCAAGATTCCGCAGGCTACTGGACCCTATCAGTGGGCATCTGTATCGACGAGCGGAAGGGTGGTCTACGTCCTGAAGAAAGCGCCTTCATCGCGACTAATCGACTCAATGTTGTATCTAACAGGCTCATCAGCAATATGGCATGGTACGGTAAGCTCGATGATGTTAGGAAAGCCGTCTGTATCTCGATGACATGGCAAGTGGGGGATTTAGGGCTATGGCCTAATTTCTGTCAAGCCATGTCTAAAGGTGATTTCGCCGGCGCAGCCGCGGCGATGATGGATAGTCAGGTAGCAAAAGTAACCTCACCAGAACGCTGGCAGATGCAGGCTCAAATGATGTTAACGGCCACTTGGCCAGATGGGACTCAATGAACATTAATATAATTGCAATCGTTCTCATTGTAATATTTGCAGGTCTAGCGTGGTGGGTCAATGAAACGCTTAACAATATCCCTGTGCTTAAAAAGATCGTCTCAGTGATAATCGTGGTTGTCGCCGTTCTATTGCTGATTCAATCTTTAGGACTCATCGGTGGCCATGTGAGGATAGGATGAACAAAGACCTTTTAACTACCCAAACCTTTTGGGGCGCCGTCATTGGGGCGGTTTCCACGATAGCGGCCATTTTCGGGCATAGCATTAATGTATCGCAGCAAACCGAACTGATAACCGGACTGACCGGACTGGCGGGCTTTATGTTGAGCATGTATGGCCGCACAACGGCAAACCTGCAAATCACGAGCGTGGCTGGCATTCCTACTGCGCCCAAGACTGCACCGGCGACCATGGCCAATTCCACGCCCATTGATGCCCATATCGCCACCGTGACCGCTACGGCCAACACAGCCGTTAATACTGTGACAAAGGCCGCGATAGACGATGCCGTGGCGTCTGCTGTAGACTCGATCACCAATGCGATTGCGGCATTAAAAAAAACATAGGAGACAGTAAAATGTCAATTTGGGTACTCAAAAAGATTGAACAGGAATGGGCCACTCTGACCGCGCCGGGCCCCACCGGAACGTCCACCATTAGCAGTATTAGCGGACTGCTTACCACCGGCGTTAGCGTGGCTGAGGTCCTGGCCCTGGCGTTTCCTGGGACTGAGGTTGCGGTTATCGCTGCAGCTGCCGCGAAGGCCGTAGCGGCCCTCTCCGGGGCCGAGGCGAGCGTGCCCGCCGTTGAGTCGGCCTTGGCTGCCGGAATCACGTCTGTAAAGGCAGCGGCGACAATCCCAAAGGCATAATTATGGGTGCTTATAAAAAAGCATATTTCGATGAGCAGTTTCTTGCCATAAACAAGAAGCTAGATTTAATACTTACCAAGGAGAAGGAAATGGCCGTAGATTTAACAGCATTAACCGCAGACGTATCACAAGAAGGCACCCTAATCGGTTCCGTTGTCACCATGCTTCAAGGGCTACAGCAACAGATCGCAAGCCTACCCGCTGACCAGGCCGCTATTGATGGCTTGGCAAGCCAGTTGCAATCGCAGATTGGAACGCTAACTGCTGCCACCGTAGCCAATACGCCGGTAGCTACCACGCCAGCGGCAGACACAGCTGCCGCAACGGCAGCCGCTGCGGCAACTGCTCCTACCAGCTAAATGGACAAACTGGAAGTCCTCGTGGCTCTCTTGCCTATCTCGGTAGGCTTTGGGGCTGTTTTTTATTCACTCTTAGGAGGTATTCAATGGCTCGTCGTGTAGATATCGGTTTAATCGTAACGAATGCTGACGGTTCACCGCACTCAGGTGGTACGCAGTACTGGTCAGGAATGAGTGATGCAGCTCTCGCCGCAATGCAGCCCAAACTTTTGGAGCTGGTAGAAAAGGCTAAGGCTCATAAAGAGAAGCATAAGCATGCTGATAAGGAGAACTTGACGGTCGTCATGACGGGTAAGATTGACGGGAAAGATATGCCCACAGAAAAGCATACCGGCGTAAGCTATGCGGCCATGAACGCCCAGCAAGACGAAATGATCGCCTTTTATGTATGGCTGAGTCAGATCGCTAAAGATATGGCAAAGGCTAAAGCTGCCAAGAAATAATTCAGAAATCGGTGCCGTCTGAGCTATAGGCTAGATAAGGCATGCCGGATAATCGTAACCGGCACTATCATTTCCCTTCCTTCATTTCAGCTTTCAATTGTTCAATCTCAAGGAGTAACGGTGCGCGAGCGGCTTGCCATATCTCATAGCCTTTAGCTACTCTCTCAGGCGGGGTAAGGGTACTAACCCAATCCTTATATTTCTCAAACTCCTCGCGCTCGGTCATTTCGTTTCCTCTGTCTTGGGCACTGCGTCGATGAGTTCTTGTGCGTCCACCATTCCCCAATCCCATCCAGTAGAGTGTTCCTTGTAATGCCGTAGCCGGTGATTGCTCACCACACTCCGCAGCGCCTTAACTTCCTCCATCAACGGCGCACGAGCGGCTTGCCATGCTTTCCAGGCGAAGCGAGTATCATAACCATCTAGGATCATATTGTTTTCTATAATGAAATTCTCAAAAGCCTCGCGCTCAGTCATGCTTTCTTCATTCATTCTGGTGGCTCCGGGCTGTGCATCCAGTGAGTTGGGTACATTTCGTATTCAGTATTATCACCATGGAAAGCTATTAACAGCCATTTACCATCTTTATAATACATAGGGGCTACTACAAAAAGATCATCTGTTATCTTTTGATAGCCCAATATTGCGGTATTGTCAGTCGGTGCTGAATTAATAAGATTCCACGACGGTGTACGTGTTAGCGACCACATGCTTTCTTCATTCATCTTTAGCCTCCCCACAAAACGCCAATATCCGCTCTTTATTCACTTTCCAAAATTCAAGCGCGTTAATATCCATTTTCGCTATTCGCTCATCGTCAAACCCACGCCAGTCAGCAATAAGATGTTCTTCGCAGCCAATCTGTATATATCCTGCAATGATTAGAACGTCCCAACGAAGGCCGCTGATTTGGATTGGTTGACCTGTGATTGTGGCCTTGCGGTATTTGGCACCAATGAGATCGGCTCCGAACAGATTAGCTCCGGACAGATCGGCTCCGAACAGATTAGCTCCGGACAGATCGGCTCCGAACAGATTAGCTCCGGACAGATAGGCTCCGGACAGATCGGCTCCGGACAGATTGGCTCCGGACAGATTGGCACCAATGAGATTGGCTCCAATGAGATAGGCTCCGAACAGATCGGCTTGCAGCCTAACCGCATCCTCAACACCTATTTTAATTGACTCGTATTCACCCTCGAATAGCAGAGAGCCGTTAATGTGGTTTATGGTGATTTTCATGATTCTTTAGCCTCCCACAATTTACCCTTCCGTCCGCAAGGGGCGAATGTGGACCAGCGGCTGCGTTCGTCTCGGCAAGAGACATTGGCTAAATCATTAATCGCACCAAGTGCCTGATAATGCATGGCATTAACGGTGATGTTGTGACAACGAAGATAGCTGGTATCTACAAGCGACCACTTACACTCATGGCAGAACTTTGGGCTATTCATCGGTCATGTCCTCGATGTAGCGGATGGCTGTGCGTATTACACCTGGTATTACTCCACCAAGCGCCATCTCTTTTGATGAATGCGCCACCTGCTCACCTCCTGTATACTCGTTTACCCAAATCACCTTCGGCTCGCGCACTAACTCGAACTCGACGCGGTCATCGAAGAAATTAATGCCTCTGATATAGGAAATACTAAAATTATTGAGGGTATGCCAAGCTCCGTAACCGCCAATAACAGCCTTACGCCTTACCTTCTTCCCCTCCGCCCACGCCTTAGCAATCTCAAGGCGCTGTAGAAATTCTTCTTTGGTCATTGCTTAGCTTCCTTAATCACAGATAATTTTTCATCGTTGAATGCATCGCCAGCCGCTCGCAGACTATAAAAAATATCTTGTGGCACCCCATAACATGTGGATGTACCTATTGGTACAGCGTAAAGAAAGGCAGAACGCTTTGCCCGTTCCAAGGCATGTTTCAAATCCATTAAATCACTCATTTCACAAACTCCCACACGATATAAACAATCCCAAGGGCCACAAAAGCCCCTAAAAGCAGCGACTCAATGTCAATCTTAATTCTCACCTTCGCCTTTTCGCGTAAAGAAGCGCGTCTTAGCGCGTTGTCGACATCAACTGGATTAGTCATTTAGTGACCTCAAAAATAAATAGGAGAACTACCGCAATAATGCAACTGGCACCTAATAATCCAACTATTGTTTCTGCTTTCATGAGTCATCCTCCCAAGTAAATTTATCGAAAGCCATCCCATAACACCAAAGTAAAAGTTCTAGCGAGCTAAAGAAAGCCACGACTGGCCAGTCAATCACCATCCTTTGCGCCTCTCATTCCTCTTCCTCACGCTGTCAATCCGCATCTGAGTTATCCATGCCAACAGACTAAATATCGTCACTAACCCCATTCCTGCTAGGAGCCATTTGATAATTAACATCGAATTCCTTTAATTTAACTTCATGCATAGCACACCAAGCCAACGTATACTCAAGCAAGCTCGATAGCCGCTTGATCCCCATGCCTGCCGTCGACTCTCTTAAATTCACAAATTCATTCTCAAACCCTGGCACCATGTCAGCCGATCCGCCAGTGGCAACGGTGTGCCCTGAAACAAAGAGAACTTTCCACTGTGCCGCCGTCCGTGTTTTATCCATCCACTTCATCCCTGACTTCGCCACATCTTCACAGACAGCGTGAAACTTCGCATTCTGCTCAAGCGTTCTCGTCACGTCCTTGATCGTCATCATCTGTCCGTCTTGCGCCTGGTCGATATACTGCTTGGCCAGGGCGCGAGTCTTTTGGTAGAGAATCACGGATTTCATGACGGTATTTTATTACGCTCGGCTTCTTTAATGGCGGCACGTTGTTTTGAATCAAATCTTGTCCAGATTCCGCTCTTTTCTTCAAGTGTAAGGTTGGCATTAAACATCTCCTGTTCTGCTGAAATAGCATCTCCTTGCTCCAAATATTCAGCCATGACAATCGTTAAATCCATTAATCGGCTGCGCGTGTCATCACTTAGCGAATCCCAATCATCGCTCATAATGGCCTTAGTATCTGCGCCACGTTTCTTTGGCGTGATATCTATCATCTCCTGGCCACTCATTTCTTCCTCTGTAGATATTCCGCCCAGTTCATCGGGGAAGGCTTCGCGTAATGCCGCTGCTTCTGTACACTTTGTCAGCATCTGCATGGGTGCTTTTGTCCAACGTGAATTCACTCTCGTAGTCTTGGCGTCTTTATCAAAAAAGGTGGCAACTACCTCCGAGAACATCACCATCACCGGAAAGGCACCCTGCCGCTGTGCTGCCTGATTCCAGCGGTATACTTCTATTTGGCAGTAGGAAGGCGCTTTAACGCCCATGTAGTCGTCTATAGGGCCATATTCAGGCTTGCTGTGACCAAGATACAAACCTGTCCTCATCGCCGTGGTGCGAAGCTCATAGACGCCTGGAAGGATTACGTCACGCTTGGCATAACGTCCTGTCTTGGCGTCTTTTACATCCATTTGGACGATGTGACAGGGTTTTTTGAGAGGGTCGAGCTTGCGTGCTACGCAGTAATCCCACACCATTAATATTGAAGTGCTGTCAGCACCGGGGTAAAGATTATTCGCCATGGTGCGCCATTGAGCTTCATTGATACCGCGCCGAGCCACAGGCTCAGGCAAAGCTATTGGCAGAGTAGCTATCTCATCTTTTATAGGATCACCCATGTTTTCTCTCCAAATAGTTCATAAAATCACTGTGGTTTTTAATCAGTTCCGCACTAATTTTCTCCCAATCCTCGCCATGCAGCTCAGTCATAAACCGCGCACCGTTTAGGAAAGTAGCGCGTTTGACATAATCGTCTGCATTGGACGGGGCATCTGGATAAAGAAGTGTGGCTTGCGCGATTGCGCCTTCAGCGGTTTTCGACATTTCTCTCTCCAATTAGGTGCGGTTTTTCTTCACCCGGATAACCGCCAACCGAGTAGGAGGCTTCTGCCCTGAAGCCGTCCCACCCCTATTGAAGATTGATTATGTTTTAATCTCTTTTTCTGGATGCAAGGCGCATATTGACTGAACATATTCCAGCAACCCCGCGTCCTTTAATGTGAAATAAGGAAGTTCTCTTAACTGACGAACATTGAGTTTATGTATAAAATCCTTGCCCCAAGTATCTATTCCACATTTAGCATGAACATAGTGTCGCGTACTGTATTTTGTTAACTGGCTATCATATTCTTTACAAATTCGGCATGTACTCATGTTCATTCTCCTGTTTGCCTGATCCAATTAAATACTTAATTAATGCCATTGTCAAGCCCATTTAGTTCTGTTAGTATCAAATCTGGCAAAGGAGATAATTATGGCAAAAGTACTATTGAGAGATATAAAGCGCGACGATAGATTGATTGAGTTTAAGGCTAAGAATGTGCCTCATACCGAGATTGCAAAGCGATTTAAGGTAACGCCGCAGATGATTAGCCACTTGGTTAAGCGTTTAAGGAAGGAAGGGCGTATCACATGAGCATCCACACCATCACTGCTGTTATAGGCAATAAAGACAAAATCGGCAAACGCCTCGAAGTCGATGTCGAATGCACTTTTGAGCGAGGAACACCAGAGATACCACGTTCATGGGCTGGCCCTGGCGAACCGGCTTACGGCGATGAGCTAGAACTTGTCACGGTTAAGGTAAATGGCTTTGACATCATCGACGACCTTTCCGAATCGACGATTGAAAGTATCATGAGCCAGGTGCATCGAGAGTTGAGGGATGACGGCCCCGATCCTGACCTTTATCGAGATGCATGGAATGAACGCAATGGCTGACATCCTAGACGAACTACGAGACGCCTGCGATCTGGCGAGGACGCCGCAACAGCTGGAGAAGTTGTGTGGGCAGGCTGCGAGAGAGATAAAGAGGCTGCGCTCACTATCTGAGATATTGCAGAAAAAGCACGAAGAAACGCTTATCGCTATCGCTGATATTGAATTGTGGAATTACAGAAAGGACGAAATCGACGACTTGGAAAAAGATCATGATAGTCCTTAGCCTTGGTGCTGGTGTTCAAAGCTCTACGATGGCATTAATGGCCGAGCATGGAGAGTTATCGCGTCCTGACTGCGCGATCTTTGCTGATACTGGCTGGGAGCCTAAAGCTGTTTATGAATGGCTTAAATGGCTTGAGAATCAACTTTCCTATCCAGTTCACCATGTCTCTGCTGGATCTCTGAGAGATGACACGATTAATGCCATAAATTCAACAGGGCAGCGATTCGCTGCCATCCCTTGGCATATGCCGGATGCTATGGGCCGTAGACAATGCACGAGCGAGTACAAGTTAATCCCTCTCAGGCAGAAAATGCGAGAGTTATTAGGAACAAGAGTTAGATCGGCAACAGTTGAGGTGATGATTGGGATCAGCTCTGACGAGGCACATAGGGCAAAGCCTTCGCATAACCAATGGCAGATTCACACTTGGCCACTTCTTGATAAGCGAATGAGCCGTGGCGATTGTTTGGCCTGGATGGAACGAAAAGGCTATCCGATGCCACCTAAGTCTAGCTGCCTTGGCTGTCCGTTTCATTCCGATCAACAATGGGCCGAGATCAAGAAAGTGCCAGAGGAATGGGCTGATGTGGTAATGATCGACAAATTAATCAGGAACCAGCCGTCATTTAAGAAACAGCAATTTATGCATAGATCACTAAAACCAATAGATCAGGTTGAATTCACCAATGAAGCCCAGGTTGATATGTTTGGCAATGAGTGTGAAGGTATGTGTGGAGTATGACTAGAGCCAAAGAACTTTCCGCCATCCTCGCCACCCTCAAAATGACTAACGCGCAGGCCGCTAAATATCTCACGCGCCCCTATTCTCCGGTATCGGCAAAAGATATTGAAGATTATTTAAAGGGGCGTAGGATGGTACCGGGGTGGGTTTTATCAGAACTACAGGAGAAACATGAATGCAGTCGATAAGCATAAAAATTAATACGTTAAAGGCAGCTCTTTTAGCTTCTCCAAAAGATGATATTAGATATTATCTCGATGGTGTATTCCTAGACAAGGCAGGATATGTAGTTGCCACTAATGGCCATTATATGTTCGTAAAGCAAGAGCCATTCATTCTGGACAGCGATATTATAATTCCAAATCGGTTTCTTGAATTTGCTCTCAAACTAAGGAATAAAAACGACATTACGGCATCAATAGGAATTGATGACAATAACATAAAAATATATGGCATCACTTTTGAAAAAATAGACGGCAAATACCCTAACTGGCGCAAGATTATCCCAAAGCATAAGCCTAGCGGAGTATTGGCATCATTTATGCCACAGTATGTTGCTTTAGCCAGTAAGGTTCTCAATCTTTCAAATGGCTGCAAAAAACCCAGAAACTTATATCAAATAAATCATGACGGGCCAGATAATATTGGTTCTGCTTTTGGTGAAGAGGGCGCCTATTTTGGTGTTATGCCCACAAGGGACAATCACCGCAGTAGTCACATACCAAGTGAGTTCCTTTCACTCGATATGGAGAACCCAGACAGCGCTGAATAGCTACAAATCTCTACATAATTACACGGTTAAAAATATCTTAAAATAGGGTTGACCACGTACGTAATTCTATGTATACATAGCCGACGTAATAAGAAAAAAAGGCTGTCGTAGCCGATATAGGGAAGTATGAGTTTCTCGAAGCCTACCCATTATTTCAGTGACCCAAAGTCGCGTTCGCGCATCCCTGGGAATACGACCATTGAGGTGGTGGGTAGACTTGGAGGGGTTCTGTGACATTGCCGCTTATAAGCGTTCCAACGCTTTCAAAATATCAGCATTACAAAGACCGAGATCCACCTTGGATTAAGCTGCATCGTTCTATGCTAACAGACTACAAATTTGGACGCTTGCAAGATGCTAGCAAGATGCACCTGATAGGAATTTGGTTGCTAGCAAGTCAAATGAATAACTTGGTCCCTGCTGATCCAGCTTGGATAGCTAATCGCATTAATGCAACAGAAGAAGTTAACTTGAATCTATTAATAGATCAAGGGTTTATAATTCTTGCTAGCGGAGTGCTAGCAGAGCGCAAGCAAAGTGCTCTTGTAGAGACAGAGGCATATAAAGCTACAGAGACAGAAAAAGACTTGTCGCCTACCGGCTCACCTGAAACAAAAGTTTCAGGAAAATCTGAAAATTGCCCATATCAAGAAATCGTATGCCTCTATCACGAAATTCTGCCAAACCATCCCAAAGTCAAAGAAGTCACCGCCAAGCGCAAACGCGACATGAAGGCACGCTGGGCAAATGGCATGGAGAAATCATTGGAGACATTCCGCGATTATTTCAAAGCTGTGCTCAGGTCACGATTCCTGATTGGCAAAGTAGATCCACCACCAGGGAGAAAGCGATTTATGGCTGACTTCGATTTTTTAATGCGTGAATCAACCTATGTTTCAATTTTGGAGGGTAAGTACCTTGAGTAAATTCGCCAACGAAGATCAACCAAAGCGCCGGACACCGGAAGATTCAATAGATCATTCCAAGACCTGCTCATACCGTTATCGTGGTGTTACCTGCAATCTGCCTGCCTCAATGTCGCATGGCACCCGCGGCGAAGGGCCATGGTTCTGCCATGGTCATTTTAGAACCGACCAGCCGGCAACCAATACCGCGAAGCATTGGGCTGATGACCTGGTAGAGAGCCGCATCAAGCCAGAGGATTATCGCCAGCCACACGAAACGAAGTCAGCCTACCGTGAGCGCATGATGGCTAAACTCAAGGCAGCAACGGCGACATTTCAATCAAACGTCCAAAAGTTGCCTTATGACAAAACCGCTCGCATTGAGGAAGATGCCGAGCGCGACGCCATCATCAACGAATACAGCAATGTGCCGTTTTAGGAATAACAATGAAAACTAAAATCCTCGACTCCCTCCCCCTCGGCAAACACAAAAGCCCAGGCCAGGTCGCTAAGGCCCTCGGCGCCGATCCCTACGCCGTACGCATGGCCATGGAAGAAATGCACCGGGCCAGCGACCTGACTAAGCGTTTTGATGGAACATACCGAAAAAACGTGTTTTTATGTTGCGACTGCGGGGAGACGGACAAGGCAAAGTTTCCTGATGGAAAGCATCAGATTCGGTGCACCGCTTGCCGAAATGCCGATCAGCGGGCCAGGAATAACCGGGATGGGGCGAAACGGCGGGCTAAGAGGGAGTTTGAGCTATGAGCCTAATTCGTTGCGACAACTGTGGGAAGGCGATAGATAGTATCGAGACTGGCGGCTATTGGCTTCATACGGACGGCGAAATAAAAAAGCGTATCTGCTGGATGTGTGTAACTGTTCAGCCAGACGAATATTACAATATTTGGATTTTTAATGAACGTGGTCGATTAATGGATCATTTAACTATGATGCATGCATCGGGGTGGCCGAAATTAAACGACTATGGCACCGGTTGGAGCATGGTGGTCACCAAGGTGAAATACAACGAGATAGTCAAATGGCTTCCACCATATCGACGAAATTATGGTACATATTCATACGACCTACTGGCAACAGGCAAGCATAATGAGTTTCTAGCCACCCAGGAAGGCGCAGGTTCAACGATCTATGAAAAGTAATGCTATGCAGGCGGGGTGGTATGACGAAGGCTGAAAATGAATGAGTTGGCTCTATTCGTATTCACTTCCCATTGCGCAGCGACTCGCGATATTGCTATTCCAGTACATCGGCGTAAAATGGGCAAATGGACAAAAAATACAGATACGGCGAAGAGAAAAAATGTGTCGTTTGCGGAAATAAGTTCTCTCCACGAGATAAGGGAAGCCAGCAGAAATGTTGCTCGAATATGTGTCGTGGCACCTTGCAAACAAGAAAAGCACTTCGATTCTGTGCTGTCTGCGGCAAGGTATTTATGCCTACTAGGCCTGGATACGAGACATGCTCACGCACATGCGGAACTTCTCTCAGGCTGTCGCGCAGAAAGTTTGACCCAATGGTCGAAGTGCGTAACAGGCTTGCTGTTTTTTGCTGCTCTCTTATTGCGCGATGCCTGCGGAACAAAACGGATAGAACTGCGCTGCTTCTCGGGTATTCTGTCAAGGAACTGCATGCTCACCTCGAATCCCATTTTGAAGAGGGGATGTCGTGGAGCAACTACGGAAAGGGACTCGAAGAATGGAGTATAGATCACTCGCGTCCAATATCGTCATTTCCAATGACGACGACACTTGCAGAAATCAATGCGCTGAAGAACTTGCGCCCAATGTGGCACAGGAAGAACTGCGCAAAGAAAAACAAATGGGATGGCCAGTAAATTGCAGCGACTCAGAACTCTCCATTTATTTGCAGGCGCTGGAGGAGGGATTCTTGGCGACCTACTACTCGGACACCAACCCATCTGTGCAGTCGAAATCAATGAGTATTGCCAGCAGGTCTTATCAGCGAGGCAAAAAGACGGTCGCCTTCCATGGTTTCCAATCTTTGCAGATGTCACTAAATTTGACGGGAAACCTTGGCGAGGAATTGTTGATATGGTTTCTGGAGGGTTTCCGTGCCAGGACATTAGTTCAGCCGGCAAGGGCGCCGGAATCACCGGAGAGCGGTCAGGACTCTGGCGTGAAATGGCTCGAATTATTGGCGAAGTACGACCCCAATACGCATTCGTGGAAAACAGCCCAGCTTTGCTTACTCGGGGACTCGGAGTTGTCCTCAGTGATCTGGCCAAAATCGGGTATGACGCAAAATGGACAGTGTTGGGTGCTGCCGATGTTGGGGCGCCTCATCAAAGAGACAGAATCTGGATTAGGGCGGAAAAGCGATTTAGCAGTAGCAGTGAAAATGTATCCAACGCCAACAGTTCAGGACGCATCAAACAATGGCAGCGAATCTCAGATGGAAAGGAACTCGAAACCGCTCAACGCTGTGGTTGGTGGTTCATTGAACCCAACATGGGTGGAAAAGTTGATGGGCTGGCCTGACGATTGGACCTCGCTGCAACCCATAAGCCATGTTAAAATGTGCTTTTGGCTTATGGGTATGAGCGATGGAACGAAAACCGGAAGAAACGAAGTTCTGCGAGTGCTGCGGCTCGGCAATGCAGCGCAAGAGATTCAGCGGGAGATTGGAAGACCTGTCGGTATTCCTGAAGCGGCGCTTCTGCTCGCTGAGTTGTGCGAACACGCGAACCGACCTGACGAAGCACGGGTATTCATGGCGTGCGCGGAAGCACTTGAAGAAGAAGTGCGAGGCGTGCAGCTATGCGAGGGCACTACAGGCGCACCACATCGACCAGGACAAGACCAACAACGATCCGGCGAACATCCAGACACTGTGCAAGCACTGTCACGACTTCTGGCACACCACGGCCAAACGTATTGGCAGGACGGTCGCTGGGAGGATGCCAAGCCTCGCGTAGCTAATGGGGTGGCCGCTAGAGTGGACAGACTTAAAGCCATTGGAAATGGCCAAGTTCCAGCAGTGGCAGCAACAGCATGGAGGCTTCTAGGAGATGAATAAGGCTGAGAAAGCGCATTTGGCTAATTTGGTTCAGTTAGGCTGCATTGCCTGCCGCAATCTCGGCTATCTGGACACACCCGCAGAAGTACACCACTGCCGGACTGGGCAGGGCCGAGGGCAGCGGGCTAGCCACTTCGAGACGCTGCCGCTTTGCCCGATACATCATAGGCTTGGCAATGTTGGCGAGGCATTCCATGCGGCCCCGAGGCTTTGGCAATTGAGGCATGGGACAGAGGAACAACTTTTGAAGCAAGTGAATGCCCTTATTGGCCATTCTTTGATATTACCCATCCAAACAACTACCACAGTAGCCACTGCGCCGAGTATTAATCCAAGAATAAGTGCGATATTGGCAATGTTATATGCAAATGAAGCATTTGCTTCTGATGGCCACATCTTTTTCCCCTTGTGGTTTCCCATTGGCGCAATATTTATTATTTTGATATGTGGATTAGTATCAATAGGATTGGTTATACATAGAATGAAATCAGATAAATGATTTCAGCAATCATGCTTTTGGAGCAAGTGAATGCCCTCATTGGTTTATAACTTCCGTCTCGCGAAGCCTTTGCCTCTTTTCAATGTCTGGGAAAGACTGCATTGGAGAGCCAAGGCGCGATTTAAGAAGGCGCTAGCATGGGAGGTGACCATAGGCGTTCATCCACTCCCAAAACACGCACTACAGACGTGTGAGATTGAGGTGGATCGCGTTTCTTTTGGGACAGAGCCTGATCGTGATGGGCTTTACGGATCAGTGAAGGGGCTTTTGGACACACTAACGCTACCAATCGGCAGAAAAAAAACAGGGCTAGGGATTATTGCCGCAGACGATTCGGCCTGCATCAAGAAATTGACGATTAATCATTTGCCCTGCAAACGGGGTTATGAGCATACCAAAGTGAGGATTTATTCGGTATGAGGAAGCTCAACAATGAGCTTTTCCGTCGATTATCACACTGGGGCGACTGGCGTTGCCGCGGCATCCCAGGGCTAGGATATCCTTCAATGACTGCCGAGGCGCGGCTTAGAGAGTCCCCAGGGCGTTGTGATTCACCGGTAGCCCGTTCCCCTGAATATTGGCCAGATCGATTAGCAATTAAAACACAAAACGAGATTTCCACCCTTTCCAATCACGATCAGCTTTTATTCTGGTGCTGTTATGCTCAGAAAATGACAGCCATACGAGCGGCTACAGCTATGGGCTTGGCCGAGCACGAATACGCCCAAAACCTCAAAAAGGCACATGAGGCTATTGGGGAATGTTTGGGCATGAGGACATGGATATATACCTAGACCCAAAACTTGTCAGAGAAAATTATATAGCACTGTCTCGCGAATAAAACACAGCAAAAAGCGAAGGCCGTTATTACGATGTAGATGCAGATTTCCATGATGTTCTCCTCGTTGATTATTTAGGTTAGCGGCATGACTTTGAAAACCTTTAACAAAATGCTTGCATTTTTGTGACGGACTGCTAATATTTAGTCAATATTTATTATTGGTGGTTGCTACCACTCAAGAAAGCCCCGCCAAGTGCGGGTTTTTTTATGCCTAAAATCAAGGATATAGTAAAATGCTAATTACTAACTTTCCTGCCAATGCAAGCACAATACAAGTCGCCATAAATACGACTGCCAGCGCAGCAACTCTGATCCCCGGAGCAGGAAGTTCAACGCGATTTACAAACGAAGGCCCCAATACCTGCTATGTTGCTGTCGGAGATAATACGGTGGTTGCCGTACTTCCAACTACAACGGCATCAACCAGTTGCACTCAGATATTAGCGGGATCTGATTTAATATTAGCGAGTGCCGGAGCCTACTTTTCTGGCATTACACTGGTGGGATCAGCAAATCTCGATGTTAGCTCCGGAGATGGATCATGACCGTCATTGCTGGAAATATTAATGGCGTTTTCACGCAGAATACCCAGCAATTATTATTTGCAGCTCCGATAGACCTCGTCACCGGTTTTAATGTCGCTCCATCCGTAGCGGCGAATAATACACCCTACTTTTTCGAGTATTACAATACAACAAATTTCTTTGCCATTACGCATGTAAGATGTATACTAATCAGCGGGATAGCTACGGGCGCATCGGGTGGCATTACTGATACTGGATCGCAGAACGTAATTGCATCTGGCACGAGCTTTGGCTCCATTCAAAATCTTGGGACAATGCTTTCGCCGGCATTACATAGCGATGTCACTACAAAATCATGGAGTTCATTAACTGGGCAGGCAGACATTCAATATGTCCTAGGCGCTCCCTCTAATGCAGCATGCACAATAGGCATTTGGGTTTACGGCATGATTCTGAATAAGCAAGCATGGAGTTAAACATTCAACCACTCGGGGATGTCGTTATCATCGAGCGTGATAGCGCAGACGATGCGACAGCCTGGGGATTGATTCTCCCGCCCCAAGCGCAAGAAATCCCTGATTCTGGTATTGTGAGAGCTGTGGGTGATGGAAAACGAGCGCCCCATACGTGCCAGCATTGCGGAAAGAAATCACACGAAGCTACCTACCCAATGGAATTACGACCGGGTGACAAGGTTCTCTACTCTAAGTATGCTAATCTGCCATTCAAATATAATGGTAAGGAATACATAACGATGCACGAAGCAGACATTATTGGAGTTGTCGAAGATGCCCCTTAAAAAAGGAAAGTCAAAATCAACCTTCAAAGCCAATATCAAGGCCGAGGTGAGAGCTGGTAAACCGATTAAGCAAGCAGTCGCAATTGCTTATTCCGAAAAACGCAAGAAATAACTGATTGAATAGTTATGGGAACAGTGACAAATAAGCCATGGTTATTCGCAAAAGGTCAAAGCGGGAATCCCGCGGGCAGGCCAAAGGGATCGCGCAATAAACTGCAAGAATCTTTCCTTGCCAGACTTTCTGAGGATTTTGAAAGATTTGGCATTTACGCCATTGCCAGAGTAAGGCGTCATGATACCCTGGGTTATCTTCGAGTGGTGGGTGCCTTAATGCCCAAGGAGATTGAATCCAAAACCAGTCTGGACGATTTAACCGATGAGCAACTTAACGCCGCTGTCGCTGCCGTTAGAACCCTCCTTGCTATTGCCGATCCTACTCAAGGAGAAGCGGGGCAGGAAATCGAAGAAGAAACTTAGCAACTATAAGCCTTACCCAAAGCAGCGCGATTTCCACGACGCAAAGTTCCGAGAGAGATTGTTAATGGCGGGCAATCAGCTCGGCAAGACGCTTTGCGCCGCCGCTGAGGTCGCTATTCATACGACAGGCCAATATCCAAATTGGTGGACTGGCCGCATATTCGAGAAGCCAAATAGATGGTGGGTATCGGGAGTAACGGGTGAATCGACGCGAGACAATCCACAAAGAATGCTCTATGGCGCCTATTCCGGCCCTGGGACTGGGATGGTTCCCTTTGCCGCGATTGCCGATAAAACCACTAAACGTGGTATGGCTGAGTCTCTTGATCAACTCATCGTGCGATTCGGTGGCGGATCCGATGTTCAGATGGGCGAGTCGACGATCGGATTTAAGTCGTATGATCAAGGCCGCGAGAAGTGGCAGGGGCCGACATTAGATGGGGTGTGGTTTGATGAAGAACCGCCTGCCGATATTTATACCGAAGGGCTAACGAGAACCAATACAACCCTTGGCCCGGTTATGTTGACATTCACGCCGCTATTGGGCATGTCTGATGTTGTTAAGCGCTATCTGATTGATAAGGTTAGCGGAACGCACATCACCCAGATGACCATAGACGATGCGGAACATTATACCCCGGAGCAGCGGGCAGCGATCATAGCCAGCTATCCACTACACGAACGCGAGGCCCGCGCCCGCGGTATCCCGACAATGGGTTCAGGTAGGGTATTCCCGATTGACGAGGAATACATCACGGTCAAAGCCTTCGAGATCCCGTCCCACTGGCCGCAGATCGGCGGTTTAGATTTTGGATGGGATCATCCCTCAGCCGGCATTAGATTGGCCTGGGATCGCGATGCAGACTGCCTATACGTCACTGCAGCCGTTAGAGCGAGGGAACACACGCCAACCATGTTTGTCCCTCTGGTAAAGCCCTGGGGCGATTGGATTAAATGGGCATGGCCTCACGACGGTTTACAGCATGATAAAGGCTCTGGCGTTGAGATAGCCCAGCAATACAAGCAACAGGGACTCAATATCCTGCCAGAAAAAGCCACGTTTGATGATGGCGGTAATGGGCTTGAAGCGGGCGTCACTGAGATGTTCGATAGGATGCAGACCGGAAGGCTCAAGGTTTTCAGCCATTTGACCGAATGGATTGAGGAATTCAGGCTCTATCATCGCAAGAACGGCCTGATTGTTAAAGAATCAGATGACTTGCTGTCGGCTACGCGCTACGCAATGATGATGCGGCGGTTTGCAACGGTCAAAATGGCGAAACCAAGACCAATGATTCGCGAAGGCAATGGCGGATGGATGAGTTAGTAGCACGAAAATGACGAAAAATGGACTAATATGGTAAAAATCCCGCTTTTGGTGCTACGAAATGTCAATTAACGAAGATGCCGTCGCCTTTTTTCGCACTGCGCAGGATGCTGACAGCTCAAACCGCGTCGAGGCGATGGAGGATTTGAAGTTTCGCGCAGGCGATCAATGGAACTCCGCCGATGTCCAAGGGCGCGTTAATGAGAAACGCCCCTGCCTCACGATCAATAAGATTGACACCTACTGCCGTCAGATCATTAACCAGATGAGACAGCAACGGCCACGGATTAAAGCCCATGCTGTCGGCAACCTGGCCGATCCTGAGATCGCGGAGATAATTCAAGGAATCATTCGGCACATTGAAGTGAGGAGCGATGCGGATCAAGCGTATGACACAGCGGCAGACTACCAAGTAGGGATTGGTTTTGGTTACTGGCGGCTGTTTACCGAATATTCACGGGATGATAGTTTTGACCAAGAGATCCGGATTGGGGCGATTGAGAACCCGTTTAGTGTCCAGTTCGACCCTAACAGCAAGTTGCCGGATGGCTCCGATGGGATGCAGTGCCTTATTAGCGATATGATGACCAAAAAAGCCTTTGAGAAGGCTTACCCCGATGCCGATGGAGTTGGTTGGCAGGGGCATGCGGTTGGCGATGTCGACATGGAATGGATACAAAAGGACTCTATTCGGGTCGCAGAATATTTCTACATCACTGAATCACCTGATACCTTGATTAAACTATCCACAGGCAAAGCCCTTTGGCAAGACCAATTACCCTCTAACGCGATCCTCGAGCAGCACGGCGTTACTGTGGTGGGTGATCGGATGTCTGCCCGTCGAAAGGTTAAATGGGCTAAGGTCACCGCTGGTCAGGTTCTCGATGAAAGGGACATGCCAGGGCGCTGGATTCCAGTGGTTCCCGTTTATGGCGTATCAATGATGCTGGATGGCAAGCGCAAACGATGGGGAGTGGTGAGAAATGCTAAAGACCCTCAGAGGATGGTTAACTACTGGGAAACGTGCGCTACAGAAACTATTGCATTGGCGCCAAAAGCCAAATGGATAATTGCCGAAGGCCAAGACGAGGGTCATGAGAATGAATGGGCGCAGGCTAATGTTAAGGCAACGGCGGTCCTCCGATATAAACAAACGGATGTTACTGGACAACCAGCGCCACCGCCGCAGCGCATTCAGCCTGAATCTCCGCCGGTTGGTATCTTCTCTGCTTTACAAGGCGCAACACAAAATATGCGCGAAGTTATCGGAATGGCCGATCCAGCCCAGCGGGTCAGCGGTAATTTATCCGGCAAAGCACTTCGCGGAGAGCAGCTCCAGCAAGACTTATCGAACTACCATTTTTACGATAACCTTACCCGGAGTCTAAGGCATACTGGGAAGATCATACTTGATTGGATCCCGCATTATTACAACTCTGAACGCATAGTTAGGGTCATTGGTGATGATGGGCGCCCCGATCAAGTGACGATTAACGAAAAAAACGCCATTGGGACAATTGAAAACGATGTGACGGTTGGCGAGTATGATGTGGTAATGGACACTGGCCCTGGATATAACTCGAAGCGCCAAGAGGCTGTCGAAGTATTCACGGATATGCTCGCGACGCCCTTGGGCGAGAAGATTGCGCAAGTGGCAGACGACATTATCATCCGCCAACTTGATGTGCCAGGCGCTGAAGCCATTGCCGATCGTTTGGCCGCAGCCAATCCAATGGCGCAGATTGACGATAAATCCGACATTCCGCCACAGGCGCAGATGCAGATTAAACAGCTCCAAGGCGCTTTGCAGAAGGCTGGCGAGCAAGTACAGGCTTTGCAGCAAGAGATTAAACTAAAGACGAGCATTGTTCAGTTCCAAGAGACCGAAGAAACGAAGCGAGCGCATCTGATGGCCGCTACTAAAGCGCATGACACCGAAATGAGCACTATGACTAAACGACATGATACCGAGACGCGGGCATTGACCGCTCAGAATGTCGAAGAACTCAAGGGACTTGTAGCCATTTTGAATAAGCATTTGGACGGTGCTGAGGCGGTAAGGGCATTCGAGCGTCAATCACAACTCGCGGACAGGCAGACGGAGCAAGTGGCTAATGGATAAAAAGGTCGATTTAGTCACGGGCGCCACCCGCAAAGAGTATGTCGACAAGAAGCTCAAGCAGAATAACCCGCTACCTTACAAGATTAACTGCAATCACGATGTTCCGTATGGAGGGGGGACTTCCAAGGACGGAAAAACAGTATATATTGATCATCACATTCCTGAATTCATCAAGGTCAAGGGAAAGAAGATCAATATTCACGAATCCATCGCTGTCCACGAGCATGCCGAGTTTCCACGCATGGCCAAGCACAACGACTCCTATGAAACAGCCCACGCAGACTATGCCAACCCTGCTGAGAAGGAGTACGTCGAGCGGCATGGAATTAATTGGGATGACTACAACCGCGCCGTGGAGAAAATCGTGAGAGTTGATTCCGAGGATACCCCAAGCCCCAATATCCCTAAAGACCTCTATTTGAAGCCGTATGGAAAAGGTTGCAAGCCGATTCATGGCGATCCACAATTAGCTCACCTTCATCAAGAAGCCGGAGAGCATACAAAATGAGCGATGTTACGACAGTGACTTCTGAGAACCTGCAAGATTTCCAAATGGGCAAGCTGGGCTTTCCTGTTGAAGCCATCCCTGAATCTGAAGTGATAGAGCAAGCCGAGCCGGAAACAGAGGAAGTGGCTGAATTCAAAGAACCAGAAAAGCAGGAAACGCTCAAGCTCAAAAAGAAATCAAAGAATGAGGCCATTGAGGAACGCTTTAAGGAGCAATCCCGCAAGACCCGCGAAGCTGAGGAACGCACCCAAATCGCTGAGGCTGCTAAGGCCGAATTAGAGCGAAAGTTAGCCGAGAAAGAGAATCCGCCAGCCCCTGTCGTTGACCCTGACAAGCCAACTTTTGCCAAGTTTACCGATGCTGCCGGGAATGTGAACTATGAAACCTACTCAGAAGCCCTTGCCGAGTACAAAGCGAACCAGATCGATGCCCGCCGGCGATCTGAGGAAGCCGAGAAAGCCAAGAGAGATCGCGACACGGCAATCCGCAGTGAATGGGACAAACGCCAAGACAAAATCGCTGAAGAAATCACCGATTACCACGAAACGCTCGCCTCTGAAGCTGGAAATATTCAGGTATATCAGGATGTGCTGGATGCGATTAAGGAAAGTGAAATCGGCCCAAAAATACTCTATCACCTTGCCAAAAATCCCGAAGAAGCGAAAGCAATGACCAAGCTCTCTGTCAGGGATTCATTAAAGGCATTGGGTAAGCTCGAAGCAAAACTAGAAATGACAAGCCAAACTGTAACGCCGATAAATAAGCGAGTGGTTAAAGAGCCACCCCCGCCCATCGTTCCATTGCGCGGTACAGCATCGGCAGAAAACCTTTTGACAAGCGATGGCAAGTTTACTGGCACTGCAGATGAGTATCGTGCATTAAGATTAGCTGGTAAGATTAAGTAATATTCGTGCTTATTGGTGACGCTTTAAGCATGTATAAGTCAGGCCACCTGTAGCCATAAATGCAGGGAAAATCCGTGCGGCGCTCATGATAAAGCGGCCAAGAACTTGGTTTTTTATCATTAAGGAGCGCCAATCATGGCTAATAATTTACTAGACATTAGTATGATCACCAACGAAGCGTTGATGGTCTTAGAAAACGAACTTACCTTTTCCTCAGAAGTTAACCGCGAATACGACGACCGCTTTGCCATTGATGGCGCGAAGATCGGTTATACGGTGAATGTCCGTAAGCCTGGCCGATTCATCGGCACGACTGGCCCGGCATTGAATGTTGAAGATTTCAATGAAACATCTATCCCGGTAACATTAACCACTCAATTCCATGTCGACACGCAGTTCACCACTGCTGATCGTACCTTGGCATTGGACATGTTCTCGGATCGCGTCATCAAGCCTTGTGTTGCCGCAGTGGCTAACCGTATAGACCGTGATGGCTTGGTAGTCGCAAAGAACAACACCGCCAACATTGTCGGTATTGCCGGCTCCCCTCCGACAGGTCTAATTACCTATCTAACCGCGGGCGCTTATCTCGATGCTGAAGGCGCCCCTCGTGATGGTAAACGCGCTGTCATTGTTGAGCCTTTTACCTCTGCGACCATCGTGGATTCAGTTAAAGGGCTATTTGTTCCACAAGACAAGATTAGCGAGATTTATAAGAAAGGATTGATGGGCCGCGATTCTGGCGGAATGAACTGGAAGCTAGATCAGAACGTGGTTTCGCAAACCTTCGGCTCTTGGGCGACGACTCCTGGCACCTTGACGGTAACAAGTGCTGGTGGTTCTGGTACGTTGGCCTCTGGATGGGCCTCTAGCTGCGTCATAACAGCGACGACCAACCAAACACTGACGCTGCAGCAAGGCGACGTTATAGCCATCGCTGGGGTTTATGCAGTCAATCCGCAAAATCGTCAGGCTTATGGCTCTAACCGTCTGCGCAACTTCGTTGTACAAAATGCGGTTACGGCGACTTCTGGCGGATTTAACATCACCGTCAGCCCTGCATTGATTTATGGCGGTCAATTCCAAAATGTGACAGGTTTACCTGCTTCTACTGCGGCTATCACTCCGTTCAGTATCGCAGGGACAACGGCAACCGCTGTGGTTTCTCCGCAGAACATCCTGTTGCATCGCAATGCATACACATTGGCAATGGCTGATTTGGAATTGCCAGAAGGCGTTGACTTTTCGGGACGGGCCAGCTCGAAGAATTCGGGCGTGTCGATCCGTGTGGTGCGTCAATACACGATTAACAACGACGCTCTGCCCACTCGACTCGATGTGCTGTATGGATGGGCACCACTCTATCCTGAGCTTTCTTGCCGCATTGCCGCCTAATCACTTTAAGGAGATAGAAACATGGCTAATACAAATCCCGGTCCGGCGATTGCTTCAAACACTCCCGGCCAATCACTTACGACTCAACAGGCTCCCCGCCTTATCGGCGTAGCCAAAGCGGTCAATCTAACCTTTGCGGGCGATACTTTAATGGCGCTGATAGGCGATATTGGACTGTGGGCGCCCACTGTTGTTGTAACGGCTAATTCATCGGGGACCACGCTTGATATTCACCTTGCAACAGTTGGCGTTTATACCGCTGTTTCCCAAGGGGGAACTGTCGTGCTGACGACCGCTGCGCTGACCTCACAGACCACACAAACCTACGTCAAGATTGCCAATGCCACTAATCCGGCAACGGCGATAGTAGGAACCCAATATGCTTATGTTAATGTTGGCACTACTGTATCGGGTGGCGTGGTTGATGTTTATGTATTCGGTTACGACCTAACCTAAGGAGTGCGATATGGCACAGGAAACTCTTTCGAGAGGTAACATATCGCGCCAGTTCATCATTGGGCCAACATTGACGCCGGTTGCTGTTGCACAAAACACGACCGCTGAGCAGTCTTTTACGGTATCAGGGGTGCTGACGACAGATATGATTGATGTCCAAACTAATCTAGCTATTACCGCAGGGCTTGGCATTATCAATTGCCGAGTCTCTGCGGCTAATACTGTTCAGATTGGATTTTGCAACACCACTGCGGGGTCATTAACACCGCCAAGCGGCCAATATTTGATGGTCGTGACGCGCTGTGAAGACCCTATACCGTTGAATGCGGCATAAGTATGGCTGGCACTCCTGTTTATAGGGCTGCCGGGGCGAGCTATGTGCTGTCTGTTGGTAATACCCAGCATGCAGCCATAGCAATACCCTCTTGGGCCGATCAAGCAAACTATGCAATGTTCATCAATACAGGGACGACGCAAATATGCGTGGTGGTGGCTCAATATGCCTCAATAGCGGCTACTCCCATCATTGTATTCCCAGTGGATGGAACGCCGACAACGGCTATCACGTTCATTGTGCCAAATACGGGTGCGCCCTATGTGTTTGCAGTCCCTGCGGGTGGCTTTTGTGTAAGTGCGATTGGTAATGCAGCTGGACCGTCTCCGCTCTATATCACTCCCATTGCTTATACCTCGTGATGCAGCCACTTGATCTTATCTCCGGTGCGCTCTTAGATATTGGCGCGAGGGCTGCCGGAGAACTTCCAGCTCCTGAAGATACATCAGAGGCATTTATTCTAATGAATCTGATGCTCGATCAGTGGAGCAATGAGAAAATGATGATCTTCTGTACGCAGGAGGTCATTCACGAATTAACGGCAAGTAAGTATATATACCAGATTGGCCCGCCGGGAAGTGGATTGACGCCAGATATCGGAGCGTCATTTACTGGGCAAATTGTGAACGATGCAGGCGGTGGAATTCTTACCGTCACAAGCCTTACCTCTGGTGCTTTGTCAGTGGGGCAAATTATCAATCCTACCGGAACATTGCCCGCGGGAACGGCGATAACCTCTTATGGGACGGCTACAGGCGGCAATGGGTTGGGAGCGATAGGAACATACTTCACCAATCTAAATGGCGTCATCCAGGTAAACGGTCCTTTCACAAGTTATCAGCCAAGACCGCTGCGTATTAATTCCGCCTTTGTTCGGGTAGTAAATTCATCGGCTGGAACATTAGATTATCCTGTCACGCCGATCCATCAAGAGGACTATGCGAAGATTGGCATTAAGACGTTGCCCGGGCCATGGCCGAGAGCGGTTTATTATCAAGCCTCAGAGCCTAATGGCATATTGAATTATTGGCCAAACCCTTCCCAGGGAGAGATGCACTTATTTTGCGATACCGTGTTAAATAATTTCGCAACACTTAACGATACAGTTCAGCTACCGCAAGGGGTTGGAATGGCGATTCGTCGGAACCTTGCTATGTTGTTGATGCCAGGTTATGGAAAGATCAATGCTACCCAAATCGCGATGATTTCCGAGAGTGCTAAAGAAGGAAAGGCATTAATAAAACGGACAAACATGCAGCCCACGCAATTATCCAGCTTTGATGGCGCTTTATATCAAGGCGCATCAAACGATGCGGGATGGATTTTGAGCGGAGGATTTTTGTACTAGAAATCTATGCCAAGCTATCTTAACCCTAAAACTGGGGCCGCGATAGGCTACCAAGAGACGCACGGAACGACTGCCGAGCCGTTCAATGTGCCGATGATATGGCAGTCGACCACGCTGTCCTATATCACAATGACGGCGGATGCGGCTGGTAACTTAAATGTTACGGGCGGAGGCGGAGGTGGCGGAGCAGTTTCAATTGCCGATGGCGCGAATGTCGTTGAAGGATTTGTCGCAGATGTTGCGGTAACGGGAGACACATCGGGAACAATAAGCGGAAAGCTCCGCGGCCTCTTAAAGATAATAACATCTGTATGGGATTCCGCTAATGGCCGATTGGTTGTCACCCCTGAAAGCACTGACGAGGCGACTCGCTTGGACAATACGGCGGCACCTGTGGCCTATGTTGGGAAAGCCAAGGCCGGAACAGCGACGAGCGCGGCCTCGTGGAAGATATTTCAGATGACGACTGATTCTAGCGGAGACATCATTATTTTATATGCCGCCGGATCTGCGAGTTATACGCAGATTTGGGATAATCGCGCATCATTAAGTTACTCATAGGATTTATTATGGAAGAGCCATTGATTTATACGAGTAAAGGCAATCTACCAATAGCTTCATTGGAGTTTAAGTGTTGGTGGGATGAAGATGACAATCAAATTTCCTATCATGAACAATATCTTTTGAATGGGGAAGTGGTTAAACAAGGTGGAGCGATGAGACTTAAAAAAGGTCTCGATGCGACTATTATAGGAGGACTCTAAATTGGCAAATTCTCAGGCAATGTGTACAAGTTTCAAGCAGGATATTCTGAATGGGCTGCATGCCTTTGGAGCTTCCGTGATTCGCGGGGCAACCACTAAAGATAGCTTTTATGGCGCTCTTTATCTAGCATCTGGCGGATCTCAAGGCGCCGGTACTACTGCATATAGCTCCTCTGGCGAGCTTGCGGCTTCGGGAAACTACACGGCGGGCGGGAATGTAATTACGAATGCCACAGCGCCGACTACCTCAGGGACCACAGCCTATTGGACACCGTCCGCTTCTTTGGTATTCACCACACTGACATCCTCCGGGGCTTTTGATTGTATGACGCTTTATAACAATACAGCCTCCGGTAAAAATGCCGTTGCGGTTTATACGTTCAGTTCGCAGAACATAACTGCCGCCAACTTCACGCTGACCATGCCGAGCAATGCGGCTGGCACTGCATTGGTTAATATAGCATAAGGACTTAATTCTACATGCAATATCAGCAACTAGATGCCACGACTTATAATTCATTGCTTGCCGAATCAATGTATCAGCGAGAAGTGGAGTTTCGTGGCTATGAGCAGAATCTTAATGCATTTACCAATATGCTTGCTGACTCAACGATTGACCCTGGATACAAGGCGCAGGTGAATATCTGGATTGCAGAGACTAAGGCTGCGATGGCTCAAGTCGATCTTTGGTTCAATGGACTGCAAACCCAGATAACAGATTCAGATGCCTTTGGTATTGCGGTGACGAATGCTGTTGCCCTCCGGCAGGGTGTCGTGGCAAAAAGCTTAGTGGACGCATCAACAAGCCTCACGGCCCTTCCGGCGGCGCAGACTGCTATTGCATCAATAGCGACCGTCTCTGCGACAGCGACAGCGGCAACGGCCAATATCGCATCGACAGCAACTCCGGCAGCGAGTAACGCAAAACCAGCGAGTCCGTAAGTGCGTAATATTGTCCTCGCCTGGGCCTCTACGCCATTTAGTGCGGCCTACGAGTTCCAATACGGCGGCTGGGGCAGCAATGGCTACAACTCAGGCTCTGCTTTGGCTGGCGCCGGTAATGGCGTAGCGATTTCCGAGAATGGCGCCTATTGCGCCTTTGCTAATAACTCAACGCCCTTTTGCAAGCTATTCCCATATACACCGATAAACACCTATCGGAGCGGGAATAATCAGTTTGGGACAGCCTATTCCGCGCCTGGCACAGTCCCGCCAGGGACAGGCCAAGCCGTAGCAATGACTGTGGCGGCAGACGCCATCGCGATCGCTACACAAACATCACCTTATCGCGCCACTTACAAACTAAGTAGTGGATGGGGTACAAAATACACCAACGGCACTAACCCGCCTGGTAACTGCTATGGCGTAGCCTTCAACCGGGCCGGGACGTTAATTGGCTATAGTTCGACCGCATCGGCCTATATCGCGGTATATGCCTGGACTCAAGCATCCGGCGAAGGGACGAAATACGTTGACCCTGGGACGCTGCCAGCGGCAACAGGCTATGGGATAGCCTTTTCGCCAGACGGTAACTATGTCGCCCTGGCCCTTGGATCGTCGCCATATCAAGCAGTCTATCCGGTATCTGGCGGAGTATTCGGGACTAAAGTTGTTGCCGGGTCAAACCCCGCTGGCCAGTGTAATGGTGTTGCGTTTAGCTATGACGGCAGCACGATATCGTTCGCAGTCAACTCAAGCCCATATGTCGCAACCTATCCGTGGAGTGGTGGCGCATATGGCACGAAGTGGACAGCCCCTGGCACTTCACCAACAGGCGCAGCCCACGGCGTAGCCTTCAGCAAGATAGGCGATATCCTTGCCTTTGCGCATTCAACGTCGCCCTATACAACCGCTTATAATATTGCGAGCGGGGCCTATACCAGCAAGGTTCTCAGTCCTGGTGCTGTGGGCAATACGGCTAACGGCATTGCAATCTATGATGATAGCGGTAGTGGAACCGTCACCATCACTAACCCTGGATTCTATGCCTGGCAAGCTGGATCTTCTGGAACCGTTGCAATACAAGCATGGGCGCCTGGCGGTGGCGGCGATAGCTACGATAATAGTCTTTATGGTGGTGGTGGTGGTGCTTATTCAAAACTTAATTCTAGCTCTGTTACAAGCGGAAATTATTATCCTATTTATGTTGGTGTTCCTGGTATCGGAGGATATAACTCCGCCACAGATGGGGAAGATTCCTTTGGTATAAGCGTCACGACGCTGCTTGCTGAAGCTGGATATAGTGCAATAGATGGAACGCATTTTGGGCGTGGTGGTTCTGCCGCGAATGGTTATGGTGATGTTAAATACTCCGGCGGCAGCGGAGTTGGCTCCATTGGTGGCGGTGGCGGTGGTGCAGGATCTGGAGGAAATGGTTCCGACAGTGTTGTAACAGGCGGAACAGGTGGAACGCCAGACGGGGGAACGGGAGGTTCTGGTGGATTTGGCCTTGGGCTAGACGGGACGGCAGGGTCAAATTTTGGTGGTGGTGGCGGATCAGGTGATGTGAGTCCGAATGTTGGAGGTGCTGGCGCATCTGGTCAAGTCGTAGTCACTTTCTCGGCGGGTGGAGGTTCTTCAGTTGCACTCACTAGCGTCACTGGAACAGGAAGCGCCGGAAGTCTTACCCCATCCTTTTCGGTAACATTATCAGGAAATACTGCCACAGGATCTGTTGGCAATATAACGCCGAGCTTTTCTTTACCGCTAAGCGGAGTTACTGGTACAGGCTCGGTTGGCTCAATAACTCCTAGCTTTTCTATCGCTTTAACGGGAGTTACAGGTACAGGTTCAGCAGGAACAATCACGCCGAGCAGTTCTGGATCAGTCGGATTGTCAGGCGTCACTGGTACTGGATCTGTCGGAACCGTCACGGCGGCATTCGATACCGCTTTAAGCGGAGTTTCTGCGACTGGCTCAGTCGGAAATATAACGCCGAGTTTCAGTACCAGCCTCAGTGGATTAACCGGAACTGGATCACCCGGAAGCCTTACAGCCTCATTTAGCGTTCCATTAAGCGGCGTAACCGGGACGGGATCAGTCGGCACTCTCTCGCCCGGCTCATCTTCTTCTATTGCCTTAACTGGGATTAGCGCGACAGGATCCGTAGGAAGCCTTGGCGCAAATTTAAGCGTCACATTATCCGGTGTCACTGGCACAGGATCTGTAGGATCTTTAACAATCCCAGGAACCACTGGCGCATCGTTTTTGCAGCCAATCGGGGCTATAACGCAGAACACAAGTTTCGTTGCAGTTATATTCATGCGGTCATCAACTGACCATCTGACTGGCATTACCGGCGCGAGCTTGACCATTTCAATATCAAAGAACGGCGGGGCTTTCACAGGGATATCGCCGAGTGTTACAGAAATAGGGATGGGATGGTATTCGATCCCGATGACAACAACCAACACAAACACACTTGGATTAATGATAATCAATGCTTTCGGTGCAGGGACTGATCCAAGCGATTGCATTGTGCAAATAGTTCAAAATAACTGGCTAACACCGACGCAATTTGTTGCATTGAAATGAGGATTTATGAGTTTTGATAATATCGACCGATTCGAGAAATTAGCGCCTGCGGCAGAGAGGATGACGACTGTTATTTCCCGGCATTGGAATAACCCGCAAATCCATGTGCATGTGAATCAAGATAAGATTGAGCTGATTACTTCAACGGAGGACTTCGTAAGGGCAATTGTTGATGAGTTAGGCGAACAGCCGTTATTGATGACCCGTAAAATGCTGCAAAGCCGCGTAATGTCGGCAACGATTGCGGTATTGGAAAAGATTAAAATCGCCAGCGCACAGGTGATGTAGTGGCAGATTTTGGCTTTGTGGGGGACGCTTATCAAGCGCAAAGCATCTATCAAAACGACCAAGAGCTAATCAACTGGTATCTAGAGTTTGATCAGCGCAAGGACGAAGGCGAGAGAGGCTACAAAACCCTATACCCTACCCCTGGCCTCGTTTTGAAGCAAACATTTCCTACGAGCATTGCCAGAGGCTTTGGATTGCTTCCTAGCCTTACGCAGTTCATCGCGGTTTATGGGAACACGGCATATTTAGTTAATAGCGATTTCAGCTATACGACTTTAGGGACTTTAACGACATCATCCGGCCCAGTATCAATTACAACCAATGGCGTGGCCTCCTATCTCGTTGATGGCCCAAATCGCTATGCCTATATCTATTCTCCGGCGCAGTTTTTCCAAATAGGACAGGCAACCGGAGTTGCTGCAATTGTTGGTTCTACCCTCACAATAACCGCAGTGACCTCTGGCCAGTTCGGGATAGGTCAGGTTATTAATGGGACGGGGGTAACGGCTAGTTCGATTATCACGCAATTTGGCACAGGATCTGGTGGGGTAGGTACTTATACGTTATCCCAAACGACCGTCTCATTTGCAGGAAATATCACATCTTCATCCGATGGGCCTTTTACGGGGGGGGTTAGATGCGATATTGTTGATAATTTTATAGTCTACAACCAATCTGGGACGACCCAATGGGCCGCTACCAATGCGTTATCGACGGTCAGCACACAGCAGAGCTTGGGATCTAAGTTCGGCAGTTCAGATAACCTCGTCGCTGTTTACGTCCAAAGCCGTTACGTTTATTTGCTAGGACAGCTTACAAGTGAAGTTTGGATAGATACCGGGGAATTCCCATTTCCCTTTCAAATCATTCCCGGATCGAACATGATGCATGGCTGTGCTTCAGCGTCATCAATCACTCGTTTGGGTGAGTTTTTAGCCTTTGTTTCGGCAGATGACCGCGGCAGAAATATCATTGTTCAGATGTCCGGCTATCAGCCAAAACGCATATCTACACACGCGATTGAGGCAGCTCTTGCCGGGCAAGTGGTCAGTGATTCGATTGGGTTTACCTATCAGATCGAGGGGCATGAATTCGCGGTATTCATCTTCCCGACAGCCGATTTAACGTATGTCTACGATCTTTCTAATGAAATGTGGCATAAATGGCTTTCGGTCGATAGCTACAATGTCTATCACCGTCACCGTGCAAATTGCGCGATTCAGTTCAATGGCCAGACGCTTGTTGGTGATTACCAAAACGGCAATCTCTATGCACTTTCAACCAATGTGTATACCGACAACGGAAATGTGATACGTAGGATGCGTCGCTGCCCACATTTAACCAAAGACTTGCAGCGCGTTTTCTATGAGGAATTTCAGATTCAATTCCAGCCTGGCGTTGGATTAGCGACGGGACAAGGGAGTAACCCGCAGGCCATGATCCAGTGGTCAGATGATGGTGGTTCCACGTGGAGCACTGAGCATTGGAAGCCCATCGGATTATTAGGAGAATACAAGAACAGAACGATTATCCGCAGAATGGGATATGCCCGGGACCGTATTTATCAGGTCGTTGTAACCGATCCCATTGACGCCGTTATTGTGTCTGCAAATATAAAGACATCTAATGCCGACAGTTGAGGTAAACACCCTACAAACGCCGACGGGTCCATTGGTGGATGCCGATGGCCGCGTGACCTTAGATTGGCTGGTATGGCTTGTTAATGCGAACGTCACCAACACGAGTTCGCAGAATATTAAAATTACGCCTGGCACTGGAGTGGCGCCGACAACTTTCAGCTTATTGAATAGCGGTGTTACGCCGGGGCTCTATGGTGATGCTGCCGACTCATTACAGGTCACGATTAACGCCACAGGGCAGATAACGAATGTTTCCCTGATTCCGATAGCGATACCAGCAACTCAAGTCTCAGGCTTGGGTACAATGGCTTTTGAGAATTCTACCAATGTTGCCATTTCTGGTGGCGTTATTGCTAACGTCACACTGCAAAGCTATAACGAATCCGTCACGATCGCCTCAATCAGCGGGGCTTATAATGTCGATTTTAATGCGGCGAATATCAGTAAATTAACGCTGACGGGCAATGCAACATTAAGTTTGATTAATTGGCCTACGACGGGACTGGGTGGATCTCGAAGTTTGTGGCTGGTTCAAGGCGGCACTGGAAGCTATACAGTCACCTGGCCGGCGTCAGTGCATTGGATAGGTGGCATAGCCCCTACGCTGGCCACAGCAGTGGGTTCGGTGAATATCATCACCCTAGCTTCCCTTGAAGGCGGGACGCCCGTAGCGGGCCTTAGCGTTGGGTCTTACATATGATGTTTGATCGCTTTCAAAGTGGTCCAAGTGGCGTTGATCCCTATTTCGGGAATGTTGTCCTTTTAATGCACTGTGAGGGCGCTAACGGATCGACGACTTTTACCGATTCGTCCTCTTATGCAAGAACAATGACGGGGAATGGATCGCCGACGATTACCACAGCGCAATTTCAGATTGGATCGGCATCGTTAAATATTCCAGATGGCGCGAGTTGGGTGCAAAGCAATACCGCCTCTGAATTGACTTTATTACAACAATTTACCTATGAAGAATGGATACGATTCGATTCTGCCAATGCTGGAGTACACCAATATCCTTTGCAGATAAAAGATGGCGCCGGTGGAAACGAGAATACCGAACTCTCGACATCGGGAGGGATTCACACATTCAAAATATCATTTCTAGGCAATACCCCGTCGATCACCATTCTTGCCGATACTTGGTATTACTGGGCCGTTTCGCGGGATTCCTCAAATGTAGTGCGCACTTATTTTCAAGGATCATTGATTGATACCCATACGATTGCGACCGCAAGGACGGGAAACACGACGATCTACATTGGAGAATACACTGGTTTAACTGGCCAATATGGCGAACGAGACGAAATCAGATTAACGAATGGCGCGTGTCGTTATACCGGCGCTTCGATCCCAATTCAATCAGGGCCATGGCCTAATCACTAATGAAAAACATGCTTCAACCTATCACCCGCGCTCAGATCGAAGCATTGCAGCGCGAGATGATTAAATATCCGCAGATTGAGATAGCAACAAGTCATTATTTCTCGAAGGGGATGTATTGCCGAGAAATGAGACTTCCTGCGGGGGCTTTGGCAGTTGGAAAAGCCCATAAAGCAGAACATTTCTTCATGATTGTCGATGGCGTTATCAAGATAACGACAGATGAGGGAATTCAAGAAATAACAGGGCCGCGCATTTTTTCATCAAATCCTGGCGTTAAAAGGGCTGCTTTAGCAATCACAGACGTTACTATGATTACGGTGCATAAGACCGATATCACAGATTTGGTAGAAATAGAAAAAGAGATTATCGAAGAAGATTCTACTGCACGACTCGATTCAAGAAATCAGATAAAGAAAAACCTATTGGAGAATGAAGTATGACTTGGGTAGCTACAGCTATTGCTGGCTCAGCCGTTTTGGGCGCCGGAGCATCAATCTATAGTGGCAATAAACAAGCCGCCGCTGCAAACAACGCCTCCAGCGAGCAAATGCAGCAATTCAATACTATTAATCAGCAGGAAGCACCCTATAGGCAGGCTGGTACGGCTGCATTGAATAGCATTAATGGGCTATCGAGTTATTTCAACACGCCGATGACAGCAAAAGACTTATCAAACAATCTATCGCCAAGTTACAACTTCGGATTAGAGCAGGGGCTAGGTCAGGCGCAAAACGAAGCAAATTCGACGGGTGGTTTACTGAACGGTAATACCCTGCAAGGATTAAATACATACGCCCAAAACTACGCACAGACTGGTGCGCAGCAAGCCTTTAATAACTACTCAACTAACCAGAATAATATCTATAACCGTTTAGCATCGATAGCAGGGATTGGGCAGACGGGACAGACACAGGCTAACCAAGCAGGAATTAATGCTGTCAATCAAGCGACAGGATATCAAACCTCTGGCGCAGCAGCTCAAGCTGCGGGCGCAGTGGGCGCGACTAATGCTTTGGGTTCAGGGCTAGTCAATGCGACGACATGGTATCAAGCTCCAAGCATTATGAATGGGCTAAATGGCGCTAATTCAGGATCAACGTCGTCAGTCGTTAATAACGGCCAAGCCTCGCAGGGATATGACTTATCGGTATTGGATCAATAATATGCCACTCGACCCCTCTATCGGATTAGACACCAAAACCCCATCACTTAGCGATGCGCTAGCCCCAATAAGTTCTATGCTTGGAATAGCTCAAGGTGCGCAGAATTTACAGCAATCCAGGGCCATTATGCCGTCTGCCATTTCAAGTGCTCAGAGTGGGGCTAGGACAGCCTCAGCAGGGTCACAGGTAGCAGAGGCCAATGTCGCGCCTAATATTGCTGAGAAGAAAGCACAGGCGGAAACGGCGCAAGCGCAAGCCTCTGGTGCGCAGTTAGATTTAGCTAAGTCATATTTGAATGACGCCATGCAATCAACGGCAGGGTTGATAACAAAAGAGGATCTTAATTCAAATGACATTGCTTCGATGTTGACTAATCATGCCAAAATGACAGGAACGCCAAATGCCAATTTAGGCGCAATGATTAGTCAAATCCCTGACAGTAAAGACCCTAAAGTATTAAGGACATTTTTGCAGCAGCAGTTGATTGGGTTACAGGATAAAGCGAAATCGTTGGAGTCAGTAACTCCACAAGTGCAGTTCTTGAATACAGGCCAACAAGCCAAACCTGTTAATGTGAATCCTCTTGCGGGTCCTGTGGGCACCACAATGGGCGAATCTACGCAAATGCAGCTTCCGCCGACAACTCCCACATTCAATAAAAATACTAATACGCCTGGTTATCTAGGCCCACAAGAAAATGGAAAAGGCAAAGGGCAGATACAATCTGGGGCTGCTTTGGGAACAGAAGCCAATATTGGCGGTACGGTTAAGGCGGTTAATGATGACTGGCAGCAAACTGTTGCTCAGGCGGGACCAGCTTCACAGAATATTGGTGTGTTACAGAATATCAAACAATTGGCCCCTGGTGCTGTTACTGGTGTGGCTAACGACCGCCGCTCATTTCTGGCAGGATTGGGTGGACTTATCGGAATGTCGCCCGCTCAAATGGAAAAGACCGATACCGATTTACTAGCTAAAAACTCCAATATGTTGGCTTTAGCAGGTGGAAACACAGATGCGGCAAGGGCATTGGCAGAAGCGGCCAACCCAAATTCCCACATGACAGCCCAAGCCATAACACATGCCGCAGATCAGGTTATAGCTCAGCAACAACTTATGATCGCCAAGCAACAATATATGGGACAGTTCAAGGGAGACCCCGATCAATACACGAAAAGCCTGACTAGATTTAATGCCGCAGCAGATCCACGCATCTTCCAGTTAAAGAGTATGACACCACAGGAAAAGGCACAGATGAAGGCGGCGATGTCGCCCTCCGAAAGGCATGATTTTGGTAACAAGATTAGGGCTATGCAAAGTATGGGTATTGTGCAATGAGTTTGGCCGATGATTGGGATGCTATTCCTACCTCTAATCAAAGTGATCAGCCTAAAAGTTTAGCAGATGATTGGGACGCAACGCCCACGACTGTCGCTAAAACGCCTATCGCGAAGGCACAGGGCACGTTAAGCGATATCAATGCCATTGGTGAGGGTATTCGCGAAACAGGCTTAAACGCGCTCACAGGCATGGCAGGAACGATTGCAGGTGGCTGGCGCGGGCTAATGACCTTAGCTAAGGGCGGAAGTGTTGATGATGCCGCAAATGCTATCAAACAAACTGAGCAAGCATTAACCTATCAGCCAAAGACCGCAGCGGGTAATCTTGGCCAGTTGGCCATGCAATCACCTAAAAATCCAATGAATGCCTTTAGCGTGGCGGGCAATTATGTAGGCGAAAAAGTAGGACAAGTTAGTCCTGCGGCAGGCGCCGCCCTTAACGCTGGAATAAACGTGATTCCTTTTGTCGCGGGTGGATTGGCGACAAGGAACGCAACGCCAACAATCTCGGCCACAGGCGAAGTGTCGGATGTAGCCTCCGCTAGGGCGCCATGGGAAGGCGAAGCGCCAAAAGCTGTGCCAATTACTAGCCTCCCTGGTTCAGTGGGATCTGCGGCCACTGGCGAAGCCGTCCCTATCGCTTCATTCGATAATTCAGACTTGGCTAAACCTGGGCCAAAATCAGCGGCACAGATAGCCGACAAGCAAGCAGTTTTGTCAAGAATTGGCCTAGACCAGACACACAAAGCCTTTGTCGAAGGTAACCCATCCATGGCGGGCGCTTTAGGTCAGGCGCAAAGAGTTAATCTCCCCGCTGGCGAGCAGATCCGCGGATTGCTCGAAGATAACAGGACTGCCCTGCAAAACCATGCTCAGAATATCGTCGAAAGTACAGGTGGCACATTTGGCACAGATGAAAGTTCATTGAATAATAGCGGGCAGATTATCGCCGCCCCCTTCGACAAGGCTAATAAGTTCTTCGATGACAGTATTAAGAATCTCTATTCAGAGGCAGATAAGAGAGCCGCCGGCGCCCCAGCAGTAAATCTAGATTCTTTTAACAAGATGATGACGACTGACTCTCAGTTTGCTGGCAAAGCACCTAATCAATCTCTAGGTAATGGCATTAAATCATATCTCAAAGAGCAAGGGATTATGGATTCAGATGGCAATATGCAGCCCGTTACAGTCAAACAAGCCGAGCAGGTCAAGCAATATATTAACAGCCAATGGGACTATCAGACATCGGGGCTTGCGGGCAAGATCAAAGGTGCCATTGATGATGATGTTCTAAAAGGCGCTGGCAATGATATCTATGGCCAAGCCCGTCAACTATACCAATTGAAGAAGCAGACTTTGGACAATCCTAACGGCATAGCCAAGATCATGGAAGCAGACCCGCAGACGCCTATTAACAGAAAGACGCCTTTCGAGAAGATTCCCGATGTTATTTCAAGAATGCCAGTCCAACAGTTCTCTAATGTTATTGACACGCTAAAGAGCTTTCCCGATGAGATCCAGCCAGATGCGCAGGCCGCAATCGGTGAGATTAAAGCCAATCTCGCTAACAAGCTCTATGACATTGGCAACAAAACCCAAGAACAATGGAATGCGCCAGGGGTAACGGCTTATCTGAACAAGAACATTGAAAAGTTCAACACGGTATTCAGTCCAGCGGAAATGGCAAAGATTAAGGATTTGCAACGTGGCGGCAACATTCTAAGATATGACTCGCGTTATCCGGGCGCCGAAGTTCAAAAACTAAACTTACTCAAAGAAGGCATCGGCCCACATCTGATAAATATGGCGGGTGGCCCTATTGGAGCCGCGGCAGGTTCTCTAATTGGGATGCCTGGTATCGGAGCGGCGGGCGGTGCTTTGGGTGCAAGCAAGATTGCATCAGGTATGGCAAACAAAGCGGCAGTTGGCAAAGTCACTAACGCAATGGTCAATCTCAAAAGTGTGAATAAACCTTGATAGCCAACTTGAGAATGACGCTAACTAATAGCGCAAAAAATGCTATTGCACCCAAATACAATAAACCCATTAAGAGCAGAGTAATCATATGGCCCTCGTAGCACTTGCGCCCATTGGAAACGGATTCCAGTTTTTCCTACCTAATGGCTTACCGAACAATGGCGGATACCTAAACACCTATACAGCGGGGACCACTTCACCGTTAGCTACTTATAACAGCTCATCTGGCTCAGTGGCAAATGCGACCTCCATCCAATTGCAAGTCGATGGAAGGCTGAACGTCGAATTATGGCTTGTGCAAGGGCAGGCATATAAATTTGTGGTGGCGGATTCCACGAATACACCCATCCCAAATGCAACCTATGACAACCTGACAGGTATTAATGATATCCGTGGGTATGGTCTTTTCCCTGTTTCTGGCAATCTAGGAATTGGAGTAACGCCCGCGGGCTGGGGTGGCGGTTATGTCGCTTTACAGCTTGGAACGTCTGCCGCTTATATGTCTGATGGCAGTTCTAACACAATGGCGAATAACTGCTATTACGATGGCACAAATTGGCGCTATCTAACGAACAATTATGCAACCCGCCAGCAACAGACATCAACCGGACAATTCCAGTACTTCACTGCTCCATCTGGAGTGGCAGGAAATGTCATTACCTGGACGCAGCAATTCGGCATTACAAACGCAGGCGCAGCGACTTTCGCCGGATCGGTAGCCATGGCAGGGGCGAGCTTTACGGGGGCCGTGACAAGCACTAAAAGTGTCGCATTAAGCTATATACGGACATCGCCAAATTACGCACAGAATACAAATATGTCTTATACGCCATTGACGTTCAGCGCCGGCGGAACAGCGACATCAATCGGCCCTCCCTCTGCAAATGCTACGTTTGTCGATGTACAGCTTCACTGCATCACATCATCCAATAATGCTACCGCAAGTCGATATGCCACCATCCAAGCATATACCGATAATGCCCACACTTTATTTCAAGGTTCGTGCTCATGTTTCGACTACGAGTTTTCTGCTTTAGGCGCAAATACTGTTATGGGAGAGGGAGATTCTATTGTGCGGATTCTGCTATCAGCGCCGGGGGCGTCATTCTATCTCGTTGGGACTAATGATGCTGGAGCGCAGAGCGGTGGTGGATATTACACAATCGGATATGGTGATTAATGGGCGCCGTTAATCTATCTCCACTTGGCGGTGCTGGCTGGCAATTCTTTGGGCTTAATGGATTGCCTAATTCATTAGGATATCTAAATACCTATCAAGCCGGAACTAATACGCCTGTCGCCACCTATACGACTGCTGCGGGGAATGTTCAAAATCCTGTTTCAATCTTACTTGGCGCTGACGGTAGCCCACCGAATGAGATATGGATTGTTGCTGGATCTTCAATCAAGCTAGTTTTAGCAGATTCGACCAATACGCCGATAGCAGGGCGCACTTGGGACAATATCTCTGGAATTAATGATCTCGCCTCAACCGCAGCGGCAGGAACAATCGGATTTTCACAATCAGCAACTTATCCTTCTGGCACTTTAGGAAATCATGGACAATCCGCTGTCTATGTAACAGACGCACCTTTCAATGCTGACCCCACAGGAACAAATGATTCTAGTGCCGCTTTTATTGCCGCCGCTACCGCTTCCCATGCTGTCAGGATTCCTGCTGGAAACTATAAAATCTCAAACTCGATCGCAAACTCGGGAACCCCGGTCAATTTCATTGGCGATGGTCCTGCCGCAGTGACAATCACACCATCTGGCAACTTCGATGTATTTTCCTTTACAGCAAGTGGTGAAGGCGCGGGTCTTACTGGCGTTACCATAAATGCTGCCGGAATGACGGGCGGTAATTGCGTCAATGTGACCGGTTCAGACAGGACAAGATTTAATAATATATTAATTCTTAGTCCCTATAATGGTTTCTACATCAAGAAAATCAACGCCTGCTATATAAGCGATGTTTGGCTCAATGGCGCAACGGGGGCCTACTGCGTTAATTGGGTTGGTGATAACTCGAATCGTAGCGATGTTTTGGACATTGATAATGTGCAGGTCAGCTCTGCCGGATCTGCTTCATCAACATCAGCCGTTGGCATTATCATGGATGGGAACGTCAATACCCTTGATATTCGTCATTTTGCTGGCGTAAATATGTCAAGAGGTATTTTGGTTCAAAATACCGCAGGCGGAAATGCGCCCGCATTTATAACGGCTTATGATGTTCAGATAGATTTCCCCTATTACGAAGGCGTCAAGTTAGGCGCATCAATACGCACATGCTTATTCACTGATATGTATCTGCACGGATCTCAGACATCACATAATATCTCCGTTGATTCTACTGTACAGCATATGAGTTGGCAGGGCGGTAAGAACGATTCAGCATTTCTTAATGGTGGTTTCTTTGATGGGCGCTACTGCACAATCGCTAATGTGCAAACTTCCACGAATAACCAGCAGGCTAACCCCTCTAACCCTAACTACAGTGCGGGCGCGGCCAATGTCGGTATAGAATTTGGGTCAAATAGTGTCGGCAATACACTCCTTGGCGGTTTGAGCGGGCAATGGGTTGGCTATGCAACGGAGTATCAAAAGTATGGATTCCAGGCGGATGCCGGGGCACAGGGCTATCGCGTGGATGGCACAGATTTAAGAGGCAATACTTCGGCTGACTATAACGACATTGCACAAGACGCGACTTCCTCAATATTCTGTATCACTGCGACAGGAAGCGCGCAAAAGATAAGCGGCCCTATTCAGTCGCAAACAGGTCAGCTAAGATTAAACAGCGCGGGTACCGGCGTGACTCAAATTGGCAATGCGACTAACGGCGTTGGCTTTGGCGTCAATGCGGCGGATGCCACCACGCAAAACTACATTGAAGCCTTTGGACATGCCTCAGGTTCAGCGCCAGCCCTGGTGGCGGTTAGTGTGGGTGCTAGTCCCGATGCGAATGTAGACATTGACTTAGTACCGAAAGGGACGGGCGTGGTGCAGATCTCGACTGCCTATACTGCAACCCCAGCGACCTCAGCTGGATACATGCTTATCAAAGACAATAGCGGCACATTGCGGAAAGTAATGATAGGAACCTAACTATGATAATACTCAAAATCATCGGGATCACCTTACTCGCTTGGACAGTCTTTAGCTTCCTCGCGGCTTGCTGGTGGCATTTACAGGACCACGGATATGACGGTAGCGGTTTTGGCAGAGAATAACAACATGAAGGGTAATATTGATGGAGTTCGTCAATGTTCAGATGATTTTCGATATCTTAATTGGTTTAGTCTCTTTCCTTGGGGGATGGATTTTGAATACCATTAAAGAAGAACAGCGTATTTTAGCTATCTCGATTAATGAAATAAATACCAAAGCATTACCGCAAAAAATAGATAAAGATGATTTTAACATTGGCGTTGACCGAATCATGGATCAGCTTAATAGGATAGAGACTAAAGTTGATGGGAAAGCAGATAAGTCTGACAATGGATTTAGGCCGCATGGACACAATTAAATGGACGCATTGAAGTTTTTACGCCAAGTCGAAGGGGAAAAGCTCTATGCTTATCAAGATTCCGCAGGCTACTGGACCCTATCAGTGGGCATCTGTATCGACGAGCGGAAGGGTGGTCTACGTCCTGAAGAAAGCGCCTTCATCGCGACTAATCGACTCAATGTTGTATCTAACAGGCTCATCAGCAATATGGCATGGTACGGTAAGCTCGATGATGTTAGGAAAGCCGTCTGTATCTCGATGACATGGCAAGTGGGGGATTTAGGGCTATGGCCTAATTTCTGTCAAGCCATGTCTAAAGGTGATTTCGCCGGCGCAGCCGCGGCGATGATGGATAGTCAGGTAGCAAAAGTAACCTCACCAGAACGCTGGCAGATGCAGGCTCAAATGATGTTAACGGCCACTTGGCCAGATGGGACTCAATGAACATTAATATAATTGCAATCGTTCTCATTGTAATATTTGCAGGTCTAGCGTGGTGGGTCAATGAAACGCTTAACAATATCCCTGTGCTTAAAAAGATCGTCTCAGTGATAATCGTGGTTGTCGCCGTTCTATTGCTGATTCAATCTTTAGGACTCATCGGTGGCCATGTGAGGATAGGATGAACAAAGACCTTTTAACTACCCAAACCTTTTGGGGCGCCGTCATTGGGGCGGTTTCCACGATAGCGGCCATTTTCGGGCATAGCATTAATGTATCGCAGCAAACCGAACTGATAACCGGACTGACCGGACTGGCGGGCTTTATGTTGAGCATGTATGGCCGCACAACGGCAAACCTGCAAATCACGAGCGTGGCTGGCATTCCTACTGCGCCCAAGACTGCACCGGCGACCATGGCCAATTCCACGCCCATTGATGCCCATATCGCCACCGTGACCGCTACGGCCAACACAGCCGTTAATACTGTGACAAAGGCCGCGATAGACGATGCCGTGGCGTCTGCTGTAGACTCGATCACCAATGCGATTGCGGCATTAAAAAAAACATAGGAGACAGTAAAATGTCAATTTGGGTACTCAAAAAGATTGAACAGGAATGGGCCACTCTGACCGCGCCGGGCCCCACCGGAACGTCCACCATTAGCAGTATTAGCGGACTGCTTACCACCGGCGTTAGCGTGGCTGAGGTCCTGGCCCTGGCGTTTCCTGGGACTGAGGTTGCGGTTATCGCTGCAGCTGCCGCGAAGGCCGTAGCGGCCCTCTCCGGGGCCGAGGCGAGCGTGCCCGCCGTTGAGTCGGCCTTGGCTGCCGGAATCACGTCTGTAAAGGCAGCGGCGACAATCCCAAAGGCATAATTATGGGTGCTTATAAAAAAGCATATTTCGATGAGCAGTTTCTTGCCATAAACAAGAAGCTAGATTTAATACTTACCAAGGAGAAGGAAATGGCCGTAGATTTAACAGCATTAACCGCAGACGTATCACAAGAAGGCACCCTAATCGGTTCCGTTGTCACCATGCTTCAAGGGCTACAGCAACAGATCGCAAGCCTACCCGCTGACCAGGCCGCTATTGATGGCTTGGCAAGCCAGTTGCAATCGCAGATTGGAACGCTAACTGCTGCCACCGTAGCCAATACGCCGGTAGCTACCACGCCAGCGGCAGACACAGCTGCCGCAACGGCAGCCGCTGCGGCAACTGCTCCTACCAGCTAAATGGACAAACTGGAAGTCCTCGTGGCTCTCTTGCCTATCTCGGTAGGCTTTGGGGCTGTTTTTTATTCACTCTTAGGAGGTATTCAATGGCTCGTCG
>JGI24891J29808_1000227_pt1 | contig 55496 bp, 65 predicted proteins | sample FreactcultuFSWF8_FD_29808 | JGI IMG/M metagenome (IMG submission 29808)
GGGAGGTTATGAACGGTCGAAACTAAGCTGCTTATGATGCTAGATATCAGTAACGAAATGCGACAGGTGTTGCTGTTCGTTTCTAACAATGGCGGTCAACCATACCATGATTTTACACTGTACGACATACCCTGAAATCAATGGAAGCAGAAAAACAAAATATGAGCAAGCATTGTGGCAGAGAATCAAGCGCACCAGAAGCCACGATGGCTGGTCCGAAAAAATGATGACGGTGGCAAGCAAAAAGGCAAGTCTATCTATCGGCCACAAAAAAAGTGTCCAGCAAAAGGAATAAGTAAATCGAAACATGGGTTGCATCAAGCATTCACTTGAGTCTCTCAGCTCTCAACTCAGGCAAATCATTCCCCGACCCGACGCCTTCGGATAGAGATTTCTCTCTGCTTCCACTCTCGCCACCATCGATATCACTATTGACGACGGATAGTGTGTCGAGCTGGCTTATCGGCTCATTGAGCACAGTCAGATGGGTTCCTTCATCACGACGATGTGCAGGGATGAATGCATCGTAGTATCTAGGCATGACGAAGCCCAACAACACCCCGACCATCCCCAAGATAGAGAGAATGAAGCCGGTAATCATCATAGGATCGTAACGGAGTGTGTGGAACTCAGGGAAGGCGAAGCTGAAGATGATGGCGAGGACAGGACCACTGACGTATCGAAGAAGGACGGGCATGAAGGAGGGGATATTCCAATTCTTGCCGCCACCGACGACAAGGTTGAGGTCGCGACGAAGCTGGTTGCCCTGTGATGTGTTAGCTTGGAATATCAACAGTCAGACAACTACTTACCGAGTAGAATGCAAGGTACCATAGTTGACTCGCTTGTCCTCTGACCTTGGACATGATTCCGAAACTGTCAGACGCAGGCGCTTTCGCGATGAAGCCTGCGACGAGAGTGCAGACAACGAAGGAGCCAAATCCAGCACCAGCACCCGGTCCTGCACTGCCAACACCGTGAGCCACGGTGACACCAATGAGCAGGCCACCGAAGTAACCGAGGTTATAGACTATGAAAGCAGGCAAGCCAACTCTTCCAGTAATATCAGTCCAGCGATAGACCGTAGTGGCACTGACAACTTCACCGAAGACCACAAAGATGAGAACAATGTTATTGATCCAGCGATCAACTCCATCCAAGAAGTAGTAGCCAAATTCGGTGCAGTAAGGTAGACACATCAGGAACGAGACAAGCGTCAAAGCAGTGACGATGGTTGGGCGAGAATACTTGACTCCTGAATCGACGAGCAAAGTAGCGACAACATCCAGCATCACGAAAGCAGAGCTGAAGCCAAGCACGATTAATGTCAAGAACAGAAGAATGGCCCAGAAGTTTGCTCCCGGCATCTGGAGCACAGCTTCGGGCAGAGTGAGGAAACCGACAACAAATGCTCCTAGCCGTTCACCATCTTGTGGCCAACGTCGAAGAAAGCCAACGACACCAAAGATTGCAAAAGCAGCGAAATTTTCGAACAAGACGTTGCTGCCACAGATAAGGACAGCATCCATGACAGCATTCGAGTGCTTCTGATTGTAAGAAGCATATGACGTAAAGTAGCCGAAGCCAATACCGGTCGAGAAGAAGACTTGGCCAACAGCCGTTTGCCATACGGTACCAGATGCGAGTTGATCTCCTCTCCAGGTACCCCAAAGAAGTTTGACACCGGCACCAGCATTGTCCAGGGACAAAGCGCGACCGACGAATATGATGGTGGTGATAATAGGCAATCCCATTGTGAAATAAACCACGCGTCCGGTCATACCGACACCGCGGAAGATTGAGAACCAGATTAAGAACCAGATGAAGGCACTCCAGCCGACTGTCTCTCCAATCAGACCAATAGCTGGATAGCTAGTATATGAGGCGACGTTATTGCCACCATCAGTAAGGCTTCCAGCAATAGGAGCTGGATTTGCAACGACGTCATTGTTGTAAAAGTCTTCGATACGGTTTTCCCAAGGTAGAGGGCTGGTGAAAGAATTGCGGAAGTAGTTCATAATCCACGCAAGATTGACTGTAAAGTATTGTACGACAATAAGACTGACAAAGACCGGACCGAGGCCAATGCCTTTGAGGCGTCCATTGATGTTGTTGAAGGCGATGACAGAACCACCACGATAAGCTTGACCAATTGATATCTCCAGTACGAGCGCGGGAATAGCGATAAGGAAGACGGCGAGGAGGTAGGGTATGAACCATTGGAGGCCATAGTTGTTATAGACGACAGAAGGATAGCGGAGAAGATTGCCTTGACCAGCACAACCACCCATCGCTGCGAGGAGAAACGCCGCTCGCGAAGGCCATTGGTCTCGTCCATCTTCGGCCTTGTCGGGTTCTGGGAAGATCCATCTGAACCCTTTCTGAGCGTACGCTTTGATCTTGTGCAGAGCCATGATTGCTGCGTGAGTGCAGCGCAGAAACATGTGGATCCTGCTACAATTATATTCATCGAAACTCTCGCTGACCTACCAACTTGGCAAGATAGCATCCTGCATCCCTACCGTATGTCGTGCGCCAACCCCTTGGCTTCAAGTTAATGAGATCCTGATATCTTGGGGTCCTTGGCCCGGTTGTCGAAAATGTCGTATACCAAGATTTGCGCAATCACATCTGATCACGGGTGCCCCCTCCCAAGGCTGTTGAAGCCTTGCAGACATCCTGTTGCAAAGTTCATTCGACAGTCGTGCCTGCACAAGCATGCCACATGAGTTGAGTCGCTGTCTCGAGAGGAAGAGATGGAAAGACAAGAGACGCGTCGAGAGAGAAGGCGCGTCTTGTCGCATCTCGGCATGACATCAGAGTTGCCGATTTCCGGGATCCGGTACCCTTGACAGGGTCATACCATATACAAGGATTTTGAAAAATCTCAAAGTTCAATTGGCGTCGACAAGGTGCGTGTCATCCTTTTTTCAAGATAGTTCTGGATGTATGGGCTCCTTGAAGGGTGAGGATTGTGTGTTGAATGTTCGATGTCCCTCTAGTGTGTTCACGTTAAGTTATTCATCATCTTTGGTTTTCAAGATCGCTTCATGGAGGAAATGGGTTGAGAGAGTATGACACAGACGCGCAGTAAAAGGATGTCAGCAGTGAACCGACACAAGTGTAATGATTACAGCTATGTATCATTTCAGACTCCAGCATCATTCTCAATGGACAATGAATCAACAGCGCAAGCAGCGTTTTGTCACCAGCGCAGACAGGAAGGAAACATGATGTGTGAGCAAGCGAAAGGTGTTTCTCGACCGGCCATAAGTCGTGACAGACTTTTTCGTTGCAGACCTGCACCTGCAATTCACCGTACACATGGATTGTTTGACCTTCCGAAAGAAGCTATTCAATGATAGTCGCGTGCAATACCGGGCCAACCCAAATCAGACGACACTCAAACGATCAATCAATCAAAAATACCAGAGACATACACACATGCCCAGATAGCCTACATACCAGGATCAGCACCGGCATCGGCCCAAACACAATACCCAAAAGTCTCAACCGAGTCAACCTCTTCACCTAGTTCTTCTGGACTGATCTCACCTGAGATCCCTTCACTACACGACTTTCTGAAAATCGTACGCCTTGTACTGGCTGGAGTTTTGCCATCTTCCAGCATCAACCGAGGTGACGAAAGGTTATTAGGAAGGCTGATCCAACGTGACCATGGACTGGAGATCGCCTCTGCCGAACCATGAGATATCTCGTATCTGTAAGCGTAACGCTTCGTGATTTCGAGCTTAGAAGAAGGAGATGACAGTGGCGCGAATTCAATGTCCATGGGTGCAGCAAGCGGTCCTACGGGATTCATGACGTTCTCGGCCTGTCTGATATACCCCTGACAGGCATCCATAATCTTTGTCAGCACACCAAAATGTCTTTCAACATGTCCCTTGAACATATCGACCTTAACCTTGTATTCAGATCTCGCTTCTGCTTCGCGATTCTGCCATTGATACTTTGTTGCCCAGACGATAAAACGTTCGGTCGGTAAGTAGTCCTCGGTGGCAAGTTCATGTGTCCTTCCGGCAGTGTAGTCTTTGAACTCCCAGTTTCTGGAGCTCGAAGTGCCAAAGGCTAAGTCCTCGTCGGTAGTGCTCGTAAGACCGAAGCTGGAGGTTTCACCTGTGCGGTAGGGCTCGCTCAAAGAAACCAGGCGCTCTGCCTTCATGGTCTGTATCTTGTCCGAGACATCCTTAGACCTTCGCTCAAACTCGTTCTCCATACGTTTGAGGCAGTCCTTGAGACATGCAATGTTCTCGTTATACTCCTCCCACGAGTCTTGGCCTTTGAGACGAGCGAGACGGGCAAGGTTGGCGTAGATGTAACAGCGACGATTGAAAGTGAGGAAGTAACAAATGAATGCATTCGAAAGACTCTGCTCGATAGAGTCGTCAAACCAGCTTCGCCACAAATCGAAAAGATCGTTGATAGCCTTTGTGAGTCTCGAGTCAGGCTTCGATTGGTCCTCAAGCCATTCCAGGTGATTGTTCCTGATCAAAAAGACCTGTTCTTTCTTGAGGCTCTTGAAGAGATCGTCGTGGTCCGACATCCAGTTGATGATCTCTTTGATGTCGTTGTTGATCATGGTAAGGTCCCCCCCGCTGTATGCTCGCTGTTTGGCTGCTTTGGCTGATCTGGCAGTTGCGGTGATCGTATTCCCGAACCCCATATTCTGCATGATGATGTATCCCAAAGATATGCCGGCAGACGCGACAACTCCGTAAGGGCCCGGTACAACAAATGCTAGAGTGGACAAAGCAGCGACGACGTGATCGCCGATTTCCATATGGTTCTTGTCTGGCGCATCATCGGCGGTTGGATAGAAGTAGCAGTCATGCTGAAAGGAAAGATGGATCAGCAGATTGCACACTATTGGGTTAATCCCCTCAATGGCTGACCTTGTAGTCCAAGCTGAGCGTTGTCTCATCGCGTACATCCATGATACTTTCGTTGAGAAATACAAGCAAGACCGTCTGGGTTTTGCGAAGCAGAAAGCGATGCATGATTTAGAGCTGACAGGCCTGACTTTATAAGTCCTGCTCAAGTCGGAAGGGCCTCTGGGGCGAGTGTTCATCACACTCAACTTCCTCTGAACGCGATATTGATCGCAGCGCGGTGAACACGATAGCCATCGGAATAAGCGAATCGTTAGAGAATATCGGACGTACGCGAGTAGTGTCGCGTAGTCCGAAGTACATTCAGCTCTGATGGGTAAGCCAATAAAGAATCGACGCTTAGATGAGTCGATGCCAGAAGCGATCCGTCGAAGACCCTGCATATTGTGCTAACCAAGCACTTGACCAAATCGGGCAGTAGCTACAGAACCGAGCATGTTACTCTAAGACCTTGTGACAGACGCCTCGTATCCCCCATGTAGAAGTTCAGCTTGCATCGTCTCCAACGATTTGATTTTGATGCTGAGCTGGTAGACATTGTTCTTTGAAGTCATATCTATAAATCAACGCTGTGGCATCGGATCTGGAAGAGCATTGCAACTACCCTCTATCATCAACTCGTTGTACTAGGCCTCGACATGAAAAAGCATTCCAATGTGTCAACGGGTCTAGAAAGACCTCGTACTGAGACGCTCCACGGAAAGATTACGCAGGGAACATCAGAGCCGAAACCAAGCACAAAGAAAGACCCACGGACCGAGGGACTCCACATCAACTTCAATTATCCAGACTTCCTCAAGGAGAGCGACCATAAGGAAGCAACTATTGCTCACGAGCACCCTGTAGACAGTACAAGATTCACTGGTCCCATCGAACGCAGCAGTGAGGTCAGACCAGGCGCATCTGTCTTCGGTCGTATAGATGCCTTTCGCCGAGAGGGTCTGAATGAGAAACCCATCAGTCACATACCAGGACCGCTCAGTGGGGACAGCTCGATTGGATTATCGGCCGGATTCACTGAAAAGTGGAAGACGTCATTTCCGCTGGAAGCAGTCAACTCGCCCCAGTGCTCGTCGCATTTGCGCGAAGTGAGCCATTACATGCATTTCGATGCTCCGATGCAAGGCTGGGACATGAAAGAGATTACCCCACCGGTCTGGGGAGACGTCACTAAAAAGCCATGGATGCAACCAGCGGTCATCGAAAATCAGTACCAAGGGCTTCCCGAGCTGTCCAAAAAGCTGAATCAGACGATGCAGGATAGTGGCAGCAAGACAGGTGCAAGTCTCTGGACAACAGATGGAAACAAGGAGGCGAAGATTTCCTTAGATGGAGGCAACATCTTCATATCACCTAAGCAGGCTTCCGAAGTATTGGCAGAGATATACTGGTCCAAGGTAGGTTGAGATTATGTTGCGCCTATTAAGACTCGCTAAAACTTTCCTCCAGGGACCAGTCGAGATGTACAACAGGCTTGCGCCGTCTCAAGAAGGCATCGTATACTCAGACTTCAGCAAGTCTGACGGCTCTAGCGTGCTTCGTGATCGCATGAGGGGTTACGATCTGGCCAAGGCAGCCATCTCTACTTTTGTATTCGAGTACGAGAACGCGAAAAGCAAGGTCGGGAAAGGCAAAAAAACTCAAGCCCCTGAAGTGTTTTACCCATACGATACGCTAGAGGGCAAGAGGAGTGTGTTTCAGCGCTGAAAACAATGTCATTTGAGTCGTCTGAATTAAGCGTCGAGACCATAGCAAATCATCGTCATGGTATCCAACGAGTTGATGGAAAGATGATGAATGGTGTAATAGTCTGTCTCACTTGATTTAAGGAACGGCCCAGCATGATCGAAGACAGAGAGGCGAAAAATCTCTCCCAGTGGGCCAGAAGTCGCGGTCAGACCATCCTCGAGAACTTTCACGACAAAGCCGTCCAAATCGCTTTGCTACACAAGTGTCATATCGGTCGTTATTCTATGTGGTCTACAACAGAAAAAGCAAGCATTAATAGGTAAGTGTCTTCGAGAATCAGACAGACTGAACATCAGAGTCAAAGGCCATCTCCTTGTCCACGACGGTGTGAACTTCCTCATTTCTTTCAGAGTAATCTCCTGCCTTTGTACTGCCGTTGGGAACCCAGAACTTCTTGTCGAATCTGGTGAAGAGGAAGAGGTAGATGATGACAACCTCGAAACCCAGCTCGACCAGGTAAAGCATAACCTTGTGATCGTACCATGCGGGGTTCGATGCAGGTCTCGGTGTTGCCCAAAGGACACCGCAGCGGAAGCCAGAGATGAACAAGCAGAAGAAGCTGGCTACTCCAAGGATGATCTTCTTCGCGGCCATGCTTCCCGAACCAAAGTTCTCGCTTTCGGGATCCTTTGGAAGCAGGCAAGACAGCAGCAAAAAGATTGGAGTGATGCAGTTGAGAAGCAGGAGGTAGAGGTTTGATCCTCTTTGCACCCACAGTACTACTGTTCTGACGGTGCGGTCGAGTGTCTCAGTGTTTGCGATGGTGAAGCTGAGGACAAGGATTACCACGACGACGATGCCGGCATAAGAGACTTTCACGGCCTTTCTCAGCACAGGGTTCCATCCAATGCTTGGTTGTGTAGCTCTTAGGATGCGACTTGCGAGTACCAGCACCACGGCATAAACGACCATGACTCCAAGGTTGAGGAAGATGGCTGCGGCGATGGCGAGACGGACGTTGTGCGGTTTGGTCGTCCATACTATTCTTAGCACGCAGCTGAGAATCCGTGCCATGCAGAAGCCAAACATTCCCCATGATGCAAGAAACTTGTGGCCTCTTCTTCTGTTCTTCTGGAAAATGGTCATGTTGGAGATGGCGCCGACAAGGTAGAGGACTAGGAAGACCGCGATGGCTGGTATATCTTGGTGGACGGTAGGTCTTCCTCCGACAGCGGCTGTAGTTGAAGCATATGGAGGCTGGACATGTGTCAGTGGGCTTCTTGCATGATTCTAGTTGCTACACGTACACCATGTCGGAGCTGTTGGGTCTCATAGGATATTGACATGACTGAGAATTATCGTTTGATTGGTGCGATTTGATCAATTTTTGGTGTGTAGATAATTTTTGGTCAGTGTCGGTATGACAGAGCGGTGAATGGAGCGTTCATTTTGTGTTCCCAGAGCAAAAACTATATACACTGTACTCGCGGACCGTTGATTTCACTTTGAGTCCGAAGGAAGTGACAACGGATCCGTTTCGGACGAACTTGGTGACAGGCAGGGTCCAAAACCGCAAATATTCGTTACAAAGAGAGTTTCATCGCGGGGTCTCCAAGCCATATCTTGCATCGACCAATGAGCGTCGACTTCGATGGCGCGGATTTTGATTTCGTCCGCCGGCCGCATCGCTGTCGCTCCTCGTTTCTCTCAAATCGGACGCGTTTTGGCTCTGATCGCGACATTTGAACCACCGGTATCACGAACCATGTCGGGAGAACCGCCTGCGAAACGCATCCGTAAAGGAACGAGGAGTTGTCAAGAATGTCGACATCGCAAAGTTCGTTGCATCTGGCCCTCCGACAATGCCCAAGTCTGTCAAGGGTGTTTGACAAGACATCGTACATGCGAATTACAAGTCGAAATTGTCCAGTCATCAGACGCGCCCAAGTTGACCTCGAAAGCTCGTATTGCAATTTTGGAAGATCAAATCACCAAGCTATGGGGTGCCATCAACGGCGGTGTTGGTAGCATCGCGACAAATCCTGGTCGAACGCAAGATAATGTCGCGGACAGCATACCATCCGGCAGTCACTCTCGTAATCAATCAAGTCCCGATTCTTCAAATCCTTCGTCACCCACTAACCCACCGACGCATCTTCTTCATCTCTTCGATAATGATCTGCTGGACTCTAATGGACATGAAGCAGTCACGCCATCTACGCGCATGTCAAGTTCAACTATGTCCAAAGAATCCATTTCGCTACTCAAGTTGTTGCCCTCACGCGAAGATATGGTGATCATTGCGGCAAACGCCTCTGCTTGGTTATCGTGGTACAAAGTTCTATTCTCGCTCAATCTGGCCATGGGCGCAGGAGAGAAAATGCTTTCGAATTACGACAAGGTCAAGTCTTCAGAGAAACATCCTGTGCCCATCGCTACCGTTCTACTGGCAGTAGCCATCACAGTCCAACAAGCGCCTGAAGGTCATGCCATGAACAGGCTGCGAAGCATCACCAACCCCTCTGCTTTTCTCAAAGACGTCTCTAACCTTGTGGAGAAAGTGATAGTCTCGAACGACGACCTGATCGCAAGTCTAGATGGAATTAGGTGTGCATTGCTGTTCATCAGACTGTAAGTCTTATCCCTCATCTTTGGAATTGACATCGAGTGCATGAGCTTTTCTTCCACAGCGCATGTTCAATCTTCAGTATCCCATAGGTCTACTACTTGAACTACTAGCTGAAACAATGCACATGGATATTGCGATTCTAGAGAGGGTCCACTGAGAGCTCATATTGTTGCTCTCTGATTGGGCTCTCTTGAATTATCACATAACTTCATGCGTTTTGACAGCTACACATACCAGTATCAACCATGGGAGTACTTGGTATTGGCTGCGTACGCTAGATCCTATGCGCTTGATATCAGCTCCTCTCATCTTGGCGTTGATGACAGTTCTCTGACCAGTTCTCGGGATATAGCCAGCTCGGCCGAGCAAGGGTGAGAAAAACGTGGCTTACACTACGGCGAGTCATTGCCGTTGCCGAATTGATCGGCCTCCCTCGAGCCGCAGTAATCGTTCAGGCCAATGCAGCATCTCAGTCTAGGCCATTTCGATCAGATCTGGAACCGATTGACGAAGATCCGTACAGTGAGCAGAACCAGAAGGCTGAAGTCTGGGAGTCCATCTGTGCAATCGACCGGATCACGGCGATGATGTGTTCTCTACCAATCGCTACCGTCAATTTTCCACTTCCGGTACGACCTATCATCGACATGAACGGCGAGGTCATTCTGCAGTCTTTTATCCATCGACTCTTCAACATCGCAAGTCGTGTGCTTGAGCTTGACGACATACACACTCAGAAGAAGTCTATCCCGGAACTAATCAATATTGTCATGGCTACAGACCAGGAACTGCAAACCTTGGCTCAGGCTCCGGCGAAGTCGTGGTGGCAGGAGCATGGATCACAGATGTCGAAAGAAGCTCTGTTTCAATACTGGCACTCTTATTTCACCATTCGGACCCATCTCCGGCTGGCTCTTGCTTATGAACACGACCAGCGGTTTCTCTACAACTTCATGACATGCTTCAGTGCTTGTCAAGAGCACGCCAAACGATACATTTCACTACGTCCACTTCTTCCTGCAGGCTTCTTCGCGAGCTCGATAGTAGATCTACAGGCTTTTACAGCAATAGTTTTCCTGTTGCTGGCTACAGATGAGTCCAAGACGGCTTCTTCGTCCGTCGCTTCTCGGCAAAACATGAACGCTCAACAAACGCGTGGTCTAGTTGATCAGGCTGTTGAAACGATGGAGCTGGCTGCCAAGCGAACCGGCAATGGCTCTGCCCGTCATGGAGTGGACGCAATCAGAAGCCTAAGTTCTCTTTTGAGACAGCCAAGTTCAACCGAAGGGCAACAGGTCAGCCTGCTTCTCCCTTTGATTGGGAAAATTCATGTTTCACGCAAAGCCGGCGGGAGAGGCCGGCAGAACCAAGTAGACCCATTTATGTCGAATCAGGGAGAAGAGGCTCCTCGGGATCCACTTGACGGCTATGGTGCCGATTCAGCAGGGTCAAATTACATGGACCCTGATCTGATCAACCCTTTGTCATATTCCATGGAGATACCGGAAGACTATCTTTTCTTCACGGATCAAAGCTTTGGAGCGGAGCAGTGGCTGACTTGGACCAATTGAAAAATTTACATTGGTTCTTGGCCGTCAATCTCATGATATCCGTTGAGTAATTCTGGGGTACACTCTTATGTTCTGTCATAATTACACTATCGACAAAGGAAAAGATTAGACTCTGTGAGCGCCGTATGGGCTGTGCATCGAGTTGATGCTCTCTTGGTCTTTGTGGTCGACATCCACTGTTGTGGCCACCATGATACCACCCGATTTGTCGTCTGACAAACTCGACTGTGCGGAAACATAGGGTTGTGCTTGACCATGTGCTTGCATATTCCTTACTAGCTCCTCGTCCGAGTCCACCGAGTTGGTACGACCTGGTCTGCTCGTGCTGCTTGTGAAGTTTGTGGTGTTTCGGCTTTGCTGGGTTCTTCGCTGGTTCGAGGAAAGTTCGTAATGTTTTGCGTAACTGCTGTTGCCGTTTGTCGAAGGTTGACCCAAGAAGATGGCGCGAAGGGCAGGAAGACAAGCACCGATGATTGCGACTCCGTTCTCGACCATGGATACGGTGCAGGTCAACATTGTCTCGTTCTTCCATGAATAGATGGCACGGACGACTGCGTTGTTGTCAGTATTTGCGGCATTCGATCGAACTTGAGACGTCACTTACTGCTGGCAATCAAGACAAAGCCACCGAGAGCGAAGATGAAAGCCACAGCCAGTCTCTGCTTCAACTTCATCTGAAGCTTCATGACCATGGTGATGGGAAGGCAGATGATGATGAGGTCAGAGAAGATATTGAATAGGATGGTAATCCAGTAATTGATTCTGGATGCCTTCTGACTACATTGATCTGAAATTCGTCAGTAAGCGATACTGCTGTCAGAATTCGATTGATCGACTCACAAGCAGGATCATGAGACCAACGCTTATCGTATGGAAAACATTGAAAGAGAATGTCAAAGAAGATGGTCGTAAAGGTGACAGCCAAACCAGCGAGTGCAAAGTTATAGGCAATCTGCATCTTTGATCCCGGGGCGGCAAGTTTCTTGTAAAAGAGAACAAGGGCGAACTTGATAGACCAGAGAGAAGAGACATAAAGAACGGAACCAGGTACGATCATCTGCAATGGGATATGAGCACGGGTCGGAGTGGATGGCATGTAGTTGACAAACCTTCATGATGCCGATAAAATCCTCCTGGCTTGCTTCTGCCATGTTTCCCAAGCCAAGATTCCACATGTGTTGTTGAATGGCCAGGTCTCCGATGAGGCATAACGCCGCGAGGATGAGGAAGTAATCATCGAGGGCAAGACGGCCAAACTTTTGCCACCTGCTGAACAGACGAAGGAACAAGAAGAAGCATGGTATGATGGTACAGATGTACCAGGAGATCTGACAGGGAACATGAGCAATCGTTGACACTGTAGATCCGGATCGGAAAAATACATACCACCTGCCCTACCGACGAATCTGGCATGGCTATGATGGGGAGCAATCAATTTACATGAAAATCTCAGACAGACAGAAGCAGATCTCCAACACGCAAGAACAAAAAGATGAGGCACGCAACAATAGGCGGTCCGACAGACTGGCACAGGCACTTCTTATGTCTCTTCCCTTTGCAGACGGTTGCAGAGGGCTTGCAGTAGGGCGAATGATCTACATACTAGTGACTGCTATCTCGCTATGGGAGACGCGATGGATCATTAAGATATACGCCCGTAAATAAGAAAAGTCCCCACGTTGACTTCCAGAAGAGCCTCGGATGCTTCTACAAGCGCGACGCATTGACAGACCGAGCCAGCACGGACAAGATAGCCACCCAAAATGAGGCAATCCCGAGGCTATTGGGATCGGGTCTTGACTCGCGTCTCCACAAGCGACAGAACTTCCGGAGTTCTTTGATCCTTGCACTTTGTTGTTCCTTTTGGCACATGTAACTTTTGCGCAGCATTCATCCTTCTAACCAAGGTTTTGGTGCAGAATTTATGCTCAGTTTCATGTGGGCGGGAGGCGCCGTTGGTGTACAGCAGCGCAATCTTTAAACTGCCGCGACAACTCCGTACTGTTGCAAGAGAAGTTCAAGACCACAGCAAGCGCCACTGCAACAAAAACCAGAAAAGGGTTCAATTGAACCAATCTTTGATGTGGAGTCTTGCTTCGCATTTCGAGTCCCGAGTACGAAACATGTCTCCAATACGGCGAATGATACCAAGCGTGTAGGGCTTTCTTATCCGGTGTACGGCAGGCCCACCACTCCCTTCTCGTGCTGGTGGGGATTTAGAATGCACAATGATATTGCGAAGTTGCAGGTGATTCCACTGAGAGCTCGAATTTTCATCATTTCTTTGGACGTACCTCGAACTCTTGAATTGCTCGTGTATTATTACAACGGGATATCTACTCGAGTGTCGGGAGTGGTCGTGTACGCTCTATAACCAAACACCCTACGCTCAGTATCGGTTCTTCTCAACACGCTCATCTCGCTTCCGATTGGCCATGACAGACGACTGTTAAATTCTTGCCATACGACAAAGTTCAACAGCGCCGAAGCCACAAGTCGTTGAAGCTTCAACGGCAGAGAAAAATGATTAGCGGCATGGCGCAGCATCAAAAATCCTGACTCGGAAAGAACGACTCTCTTGCGAACAGCCAAAATCTGCATGTCTTCCACTCATGCAGTTTCCAGGGACAAGCCGGCCTGAATTGCCGTCGACAGAGCCGCCAAAATTGTGGCTTTTCGAAAGTGCTGCCGAGTACTACCCTACGGTGGAGACACTGGAGAGGTCGGTCGCTTGCGAAAGACATAGCATGGACCCTTTCGTGATCTTCGCAAGCACGTGGTTTCATTAGCAGGGTGATCTGCAGGAGAAATGGATCATCTCGCGTGGTGAATAAAAGCAGATCTTGCTCCTTTGTTGTGTACTTCTTCGTTCTTATCGCTTCGTCTTGAACTTTCTTGTCTTCCTTTAACCCTATTGATATCAAACAAGGATGCGATTCAGCCATGTTTTCAATGCAGCCTTAGCTGTTCCCTGTGTGACAGCTTTGGCAGTGTGCAGGAACGCTGCTCCTCCAGCTCCTCACGGCCCTCCCGGTCCTCCTGGCCCACCAGCTGGTCCCGTTACTCGCGGTCCTCCTCCACCAGCGCCCCTCGCGGGACCACCTGCGCCTCCCGCAGGACCTCACAGTGTCAATCTTCAAGAAGGAACAGTGAAGGGATTTGCTGATGCCAGTGGAAACTCCGTCTTCTTGGGCATTCCTTTTGCTGAGACTACTGGTGGAGAAAATCGGTACGTCCACATGGCTCAACGGCCGAAACGTCTCGCTTGAGGCTCTTGCGAACTTGAATCAAGATCGATAGCTTACTCAATCTCCACAGTTGGAAGGCACCTATCCCCAAGAGCAAGCTGAAGAAGGGAGACGTTATTACCGCTACTGCATACGGCCCAACCTGTCCTCAGGCTATCAGCAACGATGCCTACAGCCGTCAAGATGAGGACTGCTTGAACCTCAACGTGTGGGCCCCCGCAGAAGGTAAGGATCTTCCTGTAAGTACTCCGACGATCACTCGTGATGTGAAACAAAGCTTATACTTTTGGATAGGTCTTCGTATACATGTACGGAGGTGCCATGGTCACTGGTTCGAGCAGCAACCCTCAGTTCCAAGGCAACAACTTTGCTCGCAAGGATGTCATCATGGTCACTTTCAACACTAGAGAGAGCATCTTTGCCTACCCCAACTCTGCTGAGCTCGGCAAGGATGGCTCTCAGAACTTCGGTATCCTTGATGTCCAGCAGGCTCTTGAGTGGGTTCATGAGAACATTGCTGCTTTCGGTGGTAACCCCAACCACGTCGTTTTTGGTGGCCACTCCTCTGGCTCAGTCCAGGTTGACCACTACCTTTGGAACAACCCCAAATCTTGGCTTGTTGGTGCCGTCGAGATGAGTGCCAACGCCGAGTCTGGTCCTGCCATCACTCCTGTCAACCAAGGTCTTGACATTGTCGCCGCTGAGGTTGGTTGTGGTACTGGTGCCGGTCAGCTTGAGTGCCTGCGCACCAAGAGCATCTACGATATTGAGACTGCCAACTTCAACTCCACCTACAACACCTGGTTCTCGCCCGTCATTGATGAGGTCACTCGTTTCTCTGACTACGCTGGTCGCTTTGCTGCTGGCAAGTACGCTTCTCACGTTCCTCTCCTCACCGGTAACTCCGATGGTGAGGGTGTCATCTTCGGTCTTGTATACGGTGGCGAGAACACCGATTTCAGCTCTTGGATCAACACCTTCGATGCTGATGTCGCTCACATTCCTGATGAAGAACTCATTGCTGCTTACAACGTTTCCGACTACGCTTCCGTCTCTGCCATGAGCGGTGCTCAGTACGGTGATGCTCGCTTCTTCTGCCCTGTTGACTACATGATCGACCTTCGAAGCGAGAAGCAGGACACCTACGTCTACCGTTTCTTCGGTGACTACTGCAACGTCGTCGGCTGCATTGTTGGTGCACCCACTCACGGTACTGAGATACCTTTCTTCTTCGGAGGTCAGGAGACGTTCGAGTCTCTTACCGGTGTCACCGATGCCCAACAAGCTCTCGCAGACTCCATGAACGACTGGTTCGTGCAGTGGATCAAGAACCCCTCTGCCGGACCCGGCTGGGAGAAGGTTGAGCCCAAGGCCGGTGCTGTTGCTAAGCTCGGCGTTCCTGGCGACGAGCTCTCCATTGAGATCGGCTCTACTGCTGACTACAATGGTCGTTGCCAGTCTGTTTATGACCCTCTGCAGCCCAAGTACCCTGTTCTCAACAGCATTGCTGCTTTGTAAGAGTACAGAAATGAGTCACAACATACAGATCCTGAATGAACAGCAAAAGCATGTGTTTAGAGTGCTTGTACGATACAGTCCAACCTCGATACAACGGTCCTCCATACAACGGTATTAGAGCGGTCAACCTTGACCTCTCGAGCTTTTTTCTCACGTATCGACCGGTAATCCTCTCTACTCCGGTTACCGACTCGATTTGGCCAGAATACCGGTCGTTCGAGGGCACCAAAACGCAGTATTTCCGCGTATATCCGGCTTCGGCCGAGGAGATAGGTTGTGGTCGAGACCGCGACCCTGTCACTCTTGGCGAGTCTTGGCTCGATGTCGGCGCACGTGGCACCTTGATACACCGATAATTCGATACACCGGTCAGATCGACTGCCCACTCGTTCAATCGTTGTATCGAGGTTGGACTGTACAATAAATTAATATATACCCAATCATGTCATACCTTTCAAAGATGATGAATCTAGATTTCCTTGTTCAATTTCTGTCCCGCTTTCGTTTCGAATTGATGAGTTGTTGCGAAAGGAGATACAGACTGTTGCCAACAGGCTTCGGCACCCGCGGACATCGACCGCCGTGTGAACCCACAAAGTCATGCCAGATGTCCAGGCACCAACCTCGTAACTACAATCTGGCAATTCCACCAATTCTCAATTATTGACATACCATCAATCAACCATGGGATTACTCGACCTGTTCCAAAAGACCTGGAAAACATTACGCACGGCAATAAAAACCCTACTCGACCTCAACCGCACCTTCGAAGCCCTCGTCTCTCGCATCCACCAGGGTGCTTCTCTCCCATGCCCCGAACCAACAACATCATGCTGGCTCGAAAACCCACCATTTCCAAACCTGGTCGATATCCAATCAGCTCAACTCCCTACTAAAACCGATATCGTAATCATCGGTAGTGGCATAACCGGTGTAGCGATAGCACGCACCCTCCTCCAACAAACCAATCGCAAAAACCATTACATCAAAATCACCGTCCTAGAAGCTAGAGACATTTGTAGTGGGGCTACGGGACGTAATGGCGGACATGTGAAAGTGGCACCTTATGAAGCTTTTGATGCTCTAGAGCGGAAGTTTGGGGAAGAGAGAGCTGTTGCGTTGACGAGATTTCAACTTAGGCATTTAGAGGTTTCAAGGGAGGTTTGTGAGAGTGAAGGGGTTGAGGGGGCGGAATGTAGGGGTGTGGAGACTGTGGATTTGTTTCTTGACGATAAGGTATTTGAGGGTGCGTGTAGGGTGGTTGAGAGGATGAAGACGCTGCTGCCTGAGTGTGAAGTCAGGGTCTTCCAGGCGGCTGAGGCTCGTGAGGTGAGTCTGTTAATATGAAGTGCGTACTTGGAGAGCTAACTCGTGTCAGAAATTCTCCACCAGCAATGCTGTTGTAGGTGCGCTTTCCTACGAAGCAGGAGCTATATGGCCATATCGCTTCGTCACTTCAATCTGGAACAGACTCCTAGAGGAATATTCGAACCAACTCACCATCGAAACAAACACCCCCGTGGTCTCCGTCGAGAAGGAATCAGCCGGGACTGCTTACACCGTCTACACCAACCGCGGCATCATCCACTGCAACCACGTCGTCCACGCCACAAACGCCTGGATGAGCCACCTCCTCCCCTCATTCAAAACAAAAGCAACAGGCGTACGAGCACATATGTCTGCTCAAAATCCCGGCCACCACAGCTATCAAACCTTCCACGGTAATCGCTCATGGTCAATCATCTACGGCGAAAACGATTACGACTACATGACTCAAAGACCTTCTGCCAAAGGAATGGGCGATATAATGCTGGGCGGAGGAACTTTTCGCTCCAAAGATAATGGGATCAATCAGATTGGCGTGTGGGATGATAGTTGCATTGATGCTTTGACTTCAGCACATCTGGCTGGTATTCTACCTATTGTTTTCTCGAGGGACAACAAAGAAGGAAGGATGGAGCAGCAGTCGAGATATCTGCAGCAGCATTGGTCCGGTATCATCGCTCTGACTGCAGATTCGCTTCCTTTTGTCGGAAGATTGGATGGACGTCTCAGTGGAAGAAAGTCGCAACGACACTCTGCAGATTCTTCCGAGTGGATTTCGGCAGGGTATAATGGTCAAGGTATGGTTTTTGCATGGCTCTGCGGTACTGCGCTTGCTGTCATGATTATGGGTCTCGAGGAAGAGAACATACCCGCATCACCTGGATATCCTGGAGGTATTTTGAGCGAGTGGTTTCCGAAGGAGTTGCTTCTTGATGGCAAGCGGTTTGACAGGATCGACATTCTTGATCTTGCTGATCAGCTGTAACTTGGAGGTGGATCAGATTGACTTCTAACACGACATCTTAGCGACTCTTATAGCATGTTGAATTTTCCAGTCGTGCTTCTAAAAAATGACAGTATCCCTTCGCTTGGCGACGTCCTTTCGATGCCTAGGGTACGAACCGCTTGTAGTGGCGTCAAAGGACGTCGCCCAGCTCGTCATGGCAGGGTCCCCAACGCCGATAGATGCCGACACAGTCCTACAGCTACCTGATTTCTTAGACCGAACGCTCTAATGATGACGCGCGCTATAATTTGTCTACAATGTGACCGGCATTTGGTTGTAACTTCTAGATTTCTTGAGCTATTATTGACTCGGCCGTTTGTCTGAGTTTGGGGCGGAAATAACCTTATTTCATTGCTTTTGGGTTTTGCACCCCAGCAGGCCGATTGAGACGCAACTATCGGGAGTTCTCCAAGTACACCACTCCAGCACCTACCATATCCCAAGCAGGAAGCATGAATGGTTACCGTGGGTCTAGTGTTCTGTCGTCAATTGGCCATGCCAAAAGTGCGATAACGTCCTGTAGACCTTCTTGGCTTGTTGTCGAAACGAAGCCGCATCTCTTATGCTAAGGTCGGTATCGAGAAAGACATCATTCGGGACTCCGCGGATCAACCCACCATCCGAACAAGACATCAAGATTCTATCCATAGAGACAGTGACATACTGTCAGTGACGGCCGTTCGGGAAGTTCGGCGGCACAAATCGCGCACTTCGATAAAACATAGCCTACCTGCTTCCATGTCTCCATTGCCGACACAGTACCATTACGCCTGACCTCTGTCCAGAATGCCTTCACAACTTCTTTACCTAGCCTTCCTCGCCCTCCACACCCTCAGTGCTTCGGCCGCCCCTCAGGCTGGTAAATCTGTACCAACTGAGGGCGATGGTTGAGCGACAGGATCACCTCGCACCAGCTCCTTGATCGCCTCTGGAATCTCTGGATCTGCTACTGGTACAGCTACATCCGCTTCCGCACCAGCATTCAGCACCACAGTGTCATACAGCAATGGCACAACCAAGTCGTTGGCTTCCTGCGCTGCCAATATGAACGGCAGTCTGCCTACCACTTCTGGCTTCACCTTTAACGGTACTGTCAGACGGTATTACGTAGCCGCCGAAGAGGTCGAGTGGGACTACGCACCTACTGGATGGGACAATTGGCTCGGAGTAAGTTGGACTGTGCTTTTGAGGACTATCCTCCGAACTAACAATATCACGACAGGTACCTTTCAATGACTCTATCAGAGCCAGAAATGCTGGCTACATTGAATATGGTACTGTTTGGACCAAGGCTCTGTACAGAGGCTACACTGATGCGACTTTCACTCAAAGAACCGCGCAACCTGCATGGCAGGGCACGCAAGGTACGCAACGGTACGATTCGACTCTGGGGACTCGTCATTAACATTAACTAGGTCCCATACTCCGCGCCGAAGTCGGCGATATCATTGAGATTCTGTTTGTAAACAATCTCACGCGAAACTATGCAACGATGCACTCCATGGGCCTCGCATATCAAAAATCCAGCGAAGGCGCCGACTACCCGGATGCTGCGGCCGGAGTCAATTTCCAGATCCCAGAGGAAGACGGCGTGCCACCTGTTGAACCGGGACTCGCACCAGGTGGCTGCGTTGTCTACAAATGGATGGTACCAGAATTCGCAGGCCCAAACGAAAACGAGCCAGCTAGGATACACAGCTATCACTCGTACGTTTCGCTGTACGAAGATGCGAACGCCGGTCTCATCGGTCCTACTATCATCTACCGTCAGGGCGAAATGGACATGGTCGTGTCCGAGTACCGCGAGATACCCTTCTTGTTCATGATCTACACTGAATCCGTGTCCTTCTTGTCCGGAGTCAATGCAGAGAGATTGACGAGCCAGAAGAACATTAGCCCAGACATCGCGCAGCTTTACAGCTCCAACAGTTCCGTCTGGTATCCTCAAGAGGTCAACATCGCCGGAGCGGAGCACTTTTCCTCCGCTCCCCCCTTCCGTAAGTCTCGTACTTTTTTTTCGAAAGATTTTGAGGTTCATTTCACTGAGTACGTCATCCAAACAGATGGGATCAATGGCTATGTCTTCTCCAATAACCCTACCTTCGAGATGTGTGTTAATGACAAGGTACTGTGGTATATCATGGCCTACGGCAGCGCATCTCATGTATTCCATATGCATGGCAATGGCTACAAGCACAATGGCGTCAAGCAATACGCCACTTCCATCAACGATGGCGTTGGCAAGACCTTCGTCATGGATGCTACGGGTACTGGTATGTGGCAGGTCATCTGTCATGTTGATCATCACTTGAGCAGGGGTATGGTTGCCAACTACAAGGTTTACGCTGACAATTGTCCGCTTGAACCTCTGGCATCGTCCTCGTCCTAGCTGACAGATTGGTTGGTTAGCTGGTTGGTTGTTTCTTATAAGCTATTTACAGTCTTCTCGTTCGTGTGAGCTATTCTAAACATTGCTTAACTACTGTTCTTAAGTTCAGTCTGATAAGAAACTCGATGATCCCCTATCCCGGACCTTCCTCGCTCTGTTCTATGGACTTTGCATGGCTTTGCGACTGTGCTTAGCATTACGATCATGGATTCTGGAGAAGAGAACATTTCCTCATCGCCTGGTTTTTCCAGTGGTACAGGATATTGAGCAAGTGGTTTCCCAAAGAAATACTTCTTGACGGCAGGCGACTTGACAGGATCGACATTCTTGATCTTGCTGATCAGCTGTAATTTGGATCAGGTATAGCACTTTGTTCAAGGCTCTACAGTGTATAGGGTGCATTGCTTGTTGACAGGCTCTCCACTTTTCGACTCGGACATACCATCTGACGGGTTATAGAAACCACCAACTACTTCTCCGCCTGCTGATCTGAACTGTGATTGTCAAGCACCCTTTCTTGCACGGCTTCTTCACGAGCCAGCTTCTTATCACCCAGTGTGACGCCAATCTTTGAGATGACCAGCCATGCAGGGTAGAGCGATATGGCCCAGAGACCAAAGTTGAGGTAAATGCTTCCAGTCCTAGCCATGACCGATACACTTCCGAGGCCATACTGTTCAAATAAAGTTAGTCCTGTCCAAGCCGAAAAGAAACAAGGAGATCTTCAAACTCACACTGACGGCCTGCACAGCCGACTCGGTACCACGAAGCAGACTGCAAATGCGGATGACCTCTTCTTGTGTCTCGGCGAGATTGCCTACGACAAAGTAGCTATCCAAGTCAGCATTGGGTGTTTCTTGCTTGGCCCGTTACAGCTTACAGGAACATGTAGTTCAATTGGAATCCAGCGACCCAGAAAAGAAATAGAGCAAATCCTTTTCCGAAGCCCTGGTCCACCCAGTCATAAGTCGGATTGGTCTTGTTGAACTCTGTAACCAGCACTGTGGCCCAGATCCACCATGCGCCTTGAAGACCAAGAATTGTGAAGAAGGCTCCACGAGATCGTGACTTGAGGCTGAACTTTGTGTGATCGAGGTACTTGCCGAGTATATTACCTAGCGTGACGGCAACCACGCCGGAAAGGAAAGATCCCAAAGCACGAGCGCGAACACTGAACCAGAGTGCTTGGAAGGTGAAGAAGACTGACTCAGCATAGACGGCCTGTGCAATGAGAGGCACAATGAGGAGGAAGTGCTTGCTGAAAAAGAGCTTGGCCATTGCTTTGAGCTCATAAGTGATGCTGTTCCCAATGCTCAAGCGGACAGGTAATCCATCAGTTCTCTGGACCTTTTCAGGTGGACTCAACAGAAGACCTGCGAAAGGTGCAAGAGCTTGAAGTGCGATGAAGGCTTCGAAGACATGGTATGAGACGGAGCCAGCTTTGTTGTTGTTGACGTTGACACCAAGGTTGATGGCACCTCCAACAATTTGGCCGCCCAGACGAAAGCTGAGCCAGAAACCGAGAAAGCGACCTTGATTGTGAGGTTCAGGATAGGCAAGGGCGATAGCTGCCTCGACAGACCAGAAGATACCAGCAGAGAGACCGCAAAGTGCTGCGCCGAGAAGAACAAACCAGCCATCACCATAACGATTGTTGACGTATAGTCCTGCAGCGTATGGACAGTATCCGAGAGTACCGATGATCAGTGCCCACTTGACACCCACCCATCTGACAACAACAGATGAGAAGAAACAGGTCAAGACCATGAGACAGAAGGTCAAAGCGTTGGCAGAGTTGACCAATGATGGAGATTGCTGACCACCACCACCGAGAGAGTTCATGGCACCCCAGATACCAGGAGCCAGAAAATTGCAGATTCCCAGAATGAAAGCATTCCAAAAGGTGGAACGATACCATTTCGCTATGCGGAACCGAGTTAGCAACCATGTCGTGCAAGGTGTTAGCGTCTCTTACGCTTGCGAATTGCTTTCAGAGAGCCATCGTCGCTTGGACTCTCCAAAGCTTGGGCTGACAAGATGCCAGAGGATTTATCGTTGGCCATTCTTATATCCTAACGTTGATGAGATGACTAGGTCTGCAGAACAGGCGACCTCTTCATTCATCATATAGTAGTTGTCTTCGCTGGTTGAGTATAGGGCCAAGATTTCGGTTAAGCTGAGTTGCTAGGAAGATCATGATGCGAAAGCTCGCCATCGATTCAGGTGTAAAGTTTGATTATCTCGCTTGCTGTGGTTCGTCGATACTGGGTTAGATAAATCTATCCTGCATGGCGCAAGAGCTCGCCATCGTAGGACCCGAGATGTACCCGGTCTGCATGTCGTATGTCGTGCTTCGGCAAATGAGAACACGAGCGGTAGTCAATAGCTTTGATGGATGAGTTGTGTACTGACCGTCATAGCGCTTCTCCCTCCAAAGCCCTGGTTATAGGTCAAAATCGCAGAGGAAAAAGAGGAAGCGACAGATGTCAAGAAACGGTCAAAGGCGAGAACCATCAAGGTGACCGGGGAAGACGTGCTGTTGGCAACAAGAATCCGTTGCTAACAAAGCTGATGGTAACACAAACTCACAGCTTCCCGAAGTCTGGCGCGACTGCCTTCTCTGAGCAGAAAGCTAGAGTACAGTGAACATGGCTCTTGCCTTTGCGAACCGTGACGCTCCAGCTTGACTCGAAAATGCGCCTCCCTCCGACTCGATCCTCCAAGTGGGATCTGGCTCGCTCGCTCATCATTTGACCGCCGGATTCTCTCTTGCGCCATGGACCAGGCAGCGCCGATGCGACGTCCGATGAGCTCAGGCTATCAGACCACGACACGCCCCACCGCACCTCGCCTATTGCGACTTGCCACCTCACAAGCCTCAACACAAGGCTGGTGCATTTCCTCCGAAAGTACTCTGCCGAGAAGACAGTCGCCAAAGAAGGCGCCCAAATCTCCCTACACCGAGAAGGCTCTCGTTGCGTTCCTACCCTTAGGACCGGCCGATGTGGCCTGGGCGAGATACTGTCGTACATATAGTAGAAGAGATGGAACATCATGACTTGTGCGCTTGGACTACGGCGATTGAAAAACATGGACACGGTGGAGCGACTTGGTCGAGGATTCTCTTGTCGAGGTCTGTGTGATAGCGAAAGAGGAGGAAGAATCACGAACAAGGTCTTTATTCAGTACGCCCAAGACACGGGTATCATGGCACAAGCTTGCAAGGCGCTGTAGGCTACTCGAAGACCTCTGTCTCAATGATATGGCCTCGCCTGGTCATATCACGTCCATGTTCCTCGTCGCCGACAAGTCCGCCATCGACTGTCTCTTGTCTCGTACGCCTCAGCATACAACCTCGACCAGTCGCATCCCTTACAAAAGATACTTGATGAAAACAACCCATGCTGTGATGACAATCGAAGTCAACAGAGCAAGGCCGGCATATGTAACCTTTGGGACAACTGTCCGGCGGGTCAAGGGGTCGTTGGCCGCATCTTCGATGATGGCCTCGCGCTTCTGGCGTTGCTTCCTGGTCATCGTCATGCCCTTGCCAAGCTTGAAATAGTCAACAAGGATGTACGACACTCCCAGACAGAACGCCCAGGCCTTGATACCAATTGCCAAGAGCAACACCCGATTGTATCCCTGGCCCTCAGTGCCTGATCTCATGGTCAGCTCGGCGCTAAAGATGGTATATTGCAGGACTACTCACCATCCTGGAGGACACCAAATGCAATGTCCATGATCGTTGAGCCAGAGTTGTTGAACGCTCGCCACAGCCCAAAGGCCGTACCCAACTTGTTCTGATCCATGACCAGCAAAGGAATACAGATCTGTAGAGGCATCGAATTGATCACCCCTGCCAGGCTGGAGAAGACCAGTGCCGCGAGTGGGTGGACTGACGTGAAGCCAATGAGAGAGCAAGCCATGATCCAGAACACAGGCGCGAGAGCAACCCAGTGGAAGCGATGACCATACCTGTCTATGGCAATACCAAGAACCGGACTTAACACAATGGGTAATATGTCTTGTGCTGTCGAGAGATAGCCAGCCACGGCTTCAGTATAGCCTTTCATCCTGATGATGTCTGCAGCACTGACACTAAATCCTCCTGCAGCACCAGATTGTAGAAGCTGTGTCATTGGGAGCATCCAGAACGCCCAAGGCAATCGCAAGATGGTCCCAAAAGACACAACCTTTCTCTTTTGAGCCAGGTCATCTGATGAAATTGATGTTTGCCGACCTGACTTCAGCCTGAATCGTTCAGGGACGATGTACTTCTCGAAAAGTATGTAAGCAATGGCAAACAAGGTCGACATACCGCAGAACACGGCAGGGATCCAGAAGCTCCAGCCATACCAGCCAGTCGAATTACGGATAGGTATAGCCGTCATGCCTGCAACCAAGCTGACGGTCTTGTTGATCGCATTCTCAAATCCGAACGCAAAGGCCAACCCTGATATACTGAACCAGTGGTAGAAGAACTTCTGTTGAGCGGTATCCAAGACAGCGATACCAAAGCCCATGAGGATGTGCCCTCCTGTAAGTACACGCCATATTCCAATATTGGTGGCAGATGCAGCCAGTATGGATCCGATGAAGATGATGCCTGTGCAGAGCAGCACGATGATGTTTGGGCCAAACCAGTCGAGAAGGACACCGCCTATGATTGGCCAAACCGAGTTGACAATGGCATCAGCACTACTGATGACGCCGAATTGTGTGTTGGAAATGCCGAGCTCGTTGCGCAATGTGTTCTTCAGTGGCCCGAGACTCGATTGCGTCCAGGTCTGCCCGATTGGAAAAGAGACGAAACAGAGAAGAGCAATCCACTTGAGCTTCCATGGGATGGCTTCGTCTGCAGGATCATGATCTGGATTGTTCTCTGCATCGGCTTGCGGATCATCGAATCCGAAGGAGCCTACTTGCACGGTGTTCTCGGTTGTATGGACTTTCGTGGAGTCTTGTGCCCTTGTCGCAATCATTGTCTGGACCTGGTGATGAACGAGAAGGTAAATATTGGCTAGTATGACATGCCACGAGTGTTTGTATCAACGAGCGAGGACAAACGAGATATCCATCAGATTAGATCAGATAAGAAAGCATCTACTTTATACTCGTCCCAGCATGCCTCATTGTAAAATGTTGGGACATCTTATACGAGACTGTTTCGCCAATAGCTTCGAGTCAAGAAAAAAGCCAAGGTCTGGGTTAGCAGATCTTTCGCATTTTGAGGACGCTTATAGGATTCGCTCGCCTTTTTTTGCCCTCCTATGGATGTTAAGGAAATCCACGTTTCTTGGTAGGGATCCAGCCAAGGGCGGACGGCTTCGTGGGATCTCAAGGGGGCGCAGTTTTCTATAGGGCGTTTTCGTGTACAAGAAGGCCCGACAGGCGATATCGCAGACATTAGGAGGTATCTTACTTGGTTGTGTCTTTGGCAAAAGTCGCCGACCACTCGAATTACACATTTAATTGTTGCTTTTGTTTAAGAATGTTTGGAACCAGAACGAGCGTTTCTTATATGTTTAATGCTAGCTCTTGCTTACGCATCAAATGACAAACATAGACTGAGATGCAATGGTTCTCGCAAATGAGAGAATCCTAGCTGTACAGAAGCAAAGAAACAGTTACTATAGGCTGTTTTTTTTTTTTTTGGGTATCATTGGTCAATTTAAAAGACACATCGAGATGCTACGATAGGGAGCGAGTTTTAGAGCAAATAAAATCGATTACAATGTTGATATATGTTAGACAGTTGAACTCCCTACCCGAAAACACGCGATCTAGAAACAAAACACCTTTTCTCACCAGACCAAACATTAATCTACTGCTCATTATCGCCCTCGTCGCTGCCATCGTCAGCACCGTCGGAGGAGCCGTCATCGCCGTCGCCAGAGTCATCTGAGCCGTCAGAGCCGTCAGAGCCATCGGAGCCGTCATCGCTTCCGCTCGTTCCAGTGGCCTTTGCGCCGGCAGCGACAGTGATAGTCTTTGTTGCAGTGACTGATAAAGTTGCAATTTCAGTTGTGGTTGCAGTAGTGGTCTCGGTCAAAGTGGTAGAGACTGTAAGGGTGGATGCCTTTGCGCTGACTGTAATCGTCTTTGCGGAGGGAGTGGCAGTGATGGTTTTTGCCGAGGGAGTTGCAGTGACAGTGATAGTCTTTGCGCCTGCAGCACTGTTTCCTGCAGCAGTGACGGTGATGGTCTTGCCGGCTGCGGTACCTGCTGCCGTGACGGTGATGGTCTTGCCGGCTGCGGTACCTGCTGCCGTGACGGTGATGGTCTTTCCAGCAGCGGCAGCGTTTCCGGCAGCGGTGACAGTGATGGGCTTGTTGACGGTGATTGAGATGGTCTTGGTGCCAGCAGCGCCTGCAGGGGCAGGGACGGTGATAGTCTTGCCGGGAGCGGTGATAGTCACAGGCTTGGCCGGAGTGAGCTTGGTGATATACACGGGCTTACAGGCAGGGGCAGCTGCGCGAGCATCGAGAATGGGAGAGGCGAAGGCCGGGGTGATGGCGCAGAGAGCGAGGGCGGATGCGACGATTGAGGCCTTCATGTTTGCGATTGGTAGTGCAAGGAGCTCGGTTCGAATAGAAGAAGAAGAGGATCTGAAGAGACTGTGAGTTGGGCTGAAGCGAGTGTGATGATTGTGAGTGATGAGAACAGGACGACGACTGGGAACAGACTGAGCTCTTTATACCATTGATACCACTGTATTCGACTCAACACAGGACCATCTTGACAGAGTCTTCACCATGTCTCATTTCCGAGCAGAAGATTCAATACCGCTTGTAGAATCTCATGTCTCGACCTGTAAGACGTTCATCCACGGAGGAGTCGAGACTGCAATAATGGCGGACGTTGTCAGTCAGCGTGAGCTGAAGTGATCCCTCTTGGCCATTCTCTGCCATGATGGGAGAATGGTTCTACACACAAACCATTCAACAGGTCGTCAATGGTATCAGATTTGGACGTGGCGTAAAGAATCAGAAACAGGAAACTGTAGCCCAAGGTATATCTGTGTAGAATTCGGTCAAGCCGAAATTCTCGACTCACGTGCCGTTGAACGAGTCCCGGCATGTCTCTCATGGGAGTGTATCCTCCAGAGTGCAGTCGCCGTTTTTCGAAGCGACCACCAGCAATCATGCTGTCAGTTTGTGCCGGAATGTGGAGGAAACAGCGTGCTATTCTTGCAGTCCAGGAGATCCATTTCATTCGCACAGGAGTCCAGAAGTCATCGGTGTCAGCCTGTATCCGTTTGATATGCAGCTGAGAGTTTAGAGTTGCACAGTGCCCGATGCCTCTAACGACTTGTAGATTCAGAACACTCCTGAACTTAAGCGAGTCGTGACTGGTAGATATTGAACGTCTTCTGCCGTGCGCTCAGGCTCTGGAGCCGGTCGTTCACGGCAAGTGGTTAGGCCACAGGTCAGGAGTCTTAGGGGTCGAGAGGTCGTTGCCGAATGGAAACGGAGAAGAAAGCTAAAAACAGCCGAGCCGTGAGCGTTCTGCGTGCTTGGCGAACTGGCTCGAATATCTGATCACGCTCCAGATCTTTGACTTGGCGGTGTTCAACTTCTGTCCTGCTCTTGACATGCCCTTTCTTCGCACAAAACAAGACGAAGGCGGCGAGTGCATGTCACCATGCAAAAGACCGAAAGGCTCAATTCAATCTGAGCTGCTACACGTTACGCTCACGATGGCCACGATCTATGATGAAGCGCTGGTTGAACGCGTGCAAGACCTGCTCACGTCCAAGTCCACCTGCAGCACTATCAATTCTGTTCTCACCAGGCGTGTTGAGCATATCGGCATTGCCATCAGATAGGCCCTGCTAAGTGCTGTTCAATTGTTCAATCTATCGGGTCTTGAGAAGGGTTCACGGCCAGTTCAACGGCAGAGCTGAATCTCTACCCCAAAATCCCATCGAGACAGATTGCAGTCGCCCCACGTTGTAACGTCTTCATGAACGCTCAACTCTAAACTCACTGTATCTACAGTCCTCAGCTGAGAACCAGTTTCGTCTACCGTTCAGGATGCTTCCTCCTATGTGTTTTCTGTTTATCCCACTAGATTCTGGTGAAGTAACCGAAACAGCGAAGAGATTGCCCCTGATGCAGTTGGGCCTTTGCTCTGTTGTTGGGTATCAACACACTGAGAATAATACACTGACATTTAAGTGCACAAGATACGCACTCGAGCTTCGAGAAAATCATCAGCGACTACTCGGAATAGCCTTGTCTACCGATCATCTGGAACAAGACCATCACTCATTCTGGTCTTGAATCCGTCCCTTCTTTCTTCAATCCATTACTTATTGTCTTACAATCATGAGATACCTCGGCATTGCCCTTGCAAGCGTTGCTGGTGGAGTGTCGGCCTTCCCTGCCTCCTCAGGCACCTTCTTCAACGGGTCCAACCCACAAGCTGCTGCTGCTGTGATCAATGGTACCACGTACTTGAACAGCACCACGACGAGAGTCCCCACCACCTCCCTGGTTCCTGCAACCTCTATCGTTCCTACTACGATATATACCACTGTTTACCAAGGCGCAGATCATGTCGTCTCGACTGTGTACAAGACTGTCACTCTGTCTGCCTCTTCGACACCGATCACTGGAGCCCAGGGCAATTTCGATTGGCCGGAAACTGCGGATGCTCCAGTTCCTACAGTTACTCTCTCTCCTGCCGTTCATTGGGATGTAGTCGTTGGACCACAAAACTTGATTCCTGCGAACCAGCCAGCACCCTTGTATTACAACGATGGAGGTCCTCGTGCCGATCCAAGTGTTGCACACTCTTTTGGTACTCTCGACATCAACTACAAGATCCCTGCTGTCAATCTTGATCACACAGACTGCGCTACCTCAATTTCATATGACAGCGGTGTCCTCTCAGTCAAGTTTGCTGACGCGGCGTGCTTCGCTCAAGCACAAGGTTCTTGGTCTTCGAACCAGCAGCTCATCTTCATCACCTATTCCAACATCTGCCAGAACTTTGCTAATGGCCAGTTCTGTTACTATGTCTCTTCCTCACTTGTGTTCTCAATCGCAGGACTGACAGTGATCGTATCTGGTGAGATAGTCGAAGTGGCAGACTGGATGAACGAAGGGAGCTCAGTTCTAATGGGGCGTCTACAAGCCGGAGCCTCAAGTTTCGATCAACGGAGACAACCCAACTTCCACTCTCTCTGGAGGCTCTACCACATCAGCGACTCCCAGCTCAACCAACGCGGCTTGCAACGCAGTCGATGCCAAGTATGGTCTGCCGATCGGCCCTCTCGACGTCAATTTCGATCGCTACCTAGATGACTGCCTGGGCTATTACGACGATCTGGACAGTACTCCATTTGACAGTTATGTCGACAAGATCTCTGGCACTGAAGATCTGGACTCGAAGTATGTCGCTACTGAAATCTCGGAAGATGAGACTAATTTCGCCTACGACTACGCCTACGAGGAAGGCAATAACGATAGTCTGCGCCGACGCGACCTGGCCAGAGTTCATCACCTAAGCCGCCGTGGTTCCACCAGGTCATTTAACAAGCAATGGTCTTTCCAACTTCTAAAAGAGCAGAAGAACATAGTCGAATCAGTTCGATGCTAGCATGAAGATCTTCTGCGTTGGATGTAGAGCTTCTGGAAGTGTCACCATCCAAGGCTCGGGCACTATCAGTCCTCTCTTCTCTCTCACTGAAGGCTACGTTACTGTCGACGCAAACATGATGCTCGCCTTGCAACTCGGTGTAGTCGCTGAAGTTCAATACAGTTACAAGTATGACGAGCTGGTCTTCTCGTTCGGTATTCCCATGTTGTTGTGATTAAAAATGCCCCACATCACAACCGCTGCTTCCTCAAAAGTAGGTCAGGTGCAACTTCCTCCAACCATTACTACAGGTAAGAACGACTCTCCTCTAGGCAGCACCCACTCCTACTTAAATCTCTTTTCCAATCCAATTCCCTCCCTTCTTCTCTCGTCGTAGGATGGTCGTTTTTCAAGACCTCTAGCAACAAGCATCTTCTCTTCCTTAAGCCTTCTCGTCCTCGTCAAGACCTGCCGCTTTCGTCCTTAACATCCACAACAAGTACAGCGCCGCGGGCCGCTTCATAACGCAGAACCTTCCATAGCGCAGAGGGCCGCTGAAGTCCGGAAACCCCTTTGTCCTTCTTCTCTCCTCTCTTTCACCAGTATACACATGTATCCATCATCTGTCTTGACTCACCCCGTTCTTATACAATGTTACAGTGTCTGCTCGTACTGTTGGCTCTGTCGCTTGGGCCCGCAAGATCTCCCTCTCCGCTGGAAGACATGTGTCCTACGTCAAGGACAGGAACTCTGGACACCTCCGTCCAGCCACCAATGACTTCGATGAAGTCCCAGCTCGCCGTCGCCTCGCGCGACCTCCCACTCCCGACGCCGAAGACACTTCCGAAGATGAGGTCGCTGCCGACATTAACGCCATCAATGATGAGGATACTGAATATGACATGGCTCCTGTCGCTCGATCTTCGCTAGCAATATTGAGCCAAACCGATGAAGAGGAAGAGGACAACGATGATGGCACTGTTGTGGCCGATGATGAGGTCGTGGAGCGTAGGGCACACGTCTCGGAGGCTAATGTCAAGTATATTGCAGAATACAAGCAGATGGGTGTCGGCGCTCGCGCCAAACATAAAGTTCCTACTTCGAAAAGATATCTTGTAGTTTGGAAGGACTCCTCCCACAAGAGATCATGGGTTGAGGGAGACTTCTTGAAGGGTTCGAAAGTGGAGAAGGAGTTTTGGCGTAAGAGGGGTATGAAAGTGTAGACTTAGCATTGTTTGTGTGTTGTATGTTGCTGTTGCTTGTTTGAAGATTGTATGAAGAAAATTGTACAAAGCATCTCTCGCTATACGCTCTTGTCGTATTCTGTTCCTGCTTGCGCTCTGCCATGCTCACTTACACCGCATTGGCCACCTTATCCATCGCTCATGGACAAGTTCCTCAACACGAAACTTGGTCTGGACTGGGCGCTTTCCGTGTGACAAGTACAGGTCAATCGTCCACTGCCGTACAAACATGTTTGTTCCTTCAAGGGGTTCCTTCACATCTCTTACCTATATGCCAATCAAGTAATCTTCTTGCTGTTCACCTGTGATTTGATTAGTGACCTTCGCGCTCCTTCCGGCACATGCAGGACATCTTTGCGTGTCCTCCCGAGGCTCGTTTTACGCATCCACGCTATTCCAACATTTTCTCCTTCCTCAGGCTCGTCGACTCCGAGTCTAGCAAAACTTGAAGACTAGGATTCTAGCCTGCTTCATAACCTTCTTCTTTCGGCAGCTTCAGAATAGTCTGATCGTAGCCTACCCGCTCTCCATATGCCGATTACCTTCTCATTGTTCGTTGGCGGTACTATACAACCTCTCTCTCCCACTCTCAGTTTTGTGAGATTGGCCTTCCACGCATTCGGAGAGAAACAGAACAGCTCCAACCCCCCTATCGCTTACCTCGCCCACTGTCTCAAGTCGTAATTGCATTCCAGTTGACCCCCGCGGATCACCGGTTCCATGTTACTGCATGCATATACAAGAACGGTGTCAATGTCCTCATAGTAGGTGGTAGGTATCTACCAGGCAGTATCTCCAATGTGTGGGTGTCTGTTGTTCACTTGTCGTCTCATCGGTCAAGGTACTACGTCGCCCGAACGCGCGATTGTGACTATCAGGCAGCGTCTTCATTGTTGTCATTGCGAATCTCGACTTTGTCGCCGAAGACATCCGCGTCCGAGACGCTGTGGCTGGTTCCGCTGATGGCCGCTGAGCGGGCGAAGGATAATTAGCTTACTGTACAGTGCTGGACGGGATGAGAATGAGAGTACTTTACCAGCGTCAGCCTCGACCACGTCCAAAAAGTCCAGCTGAACCCTCCTCCGTGGCTTCCCCGCTCTGTCAGCCTGGATCATGGACCCGTTCTTAAATTTTTGGTCAACGCCTGACGCAGCTAAGAAACGCCATGTTCCCCCCAAACCATAAAGCTTAATATATCTCCGTTCCAATCATGGAGACACATGACCTGCAAGGTACCTTGAATGTCATCGTATTCAATCATTTCCAGAGACCCCACTAGACTCGCTATATGGTTTTCGGCGTTTGCGGAATGTGTCATCTGATTGGTGCTTGTTGTTGCCGTTCCAACGTATGACCTGTATGTGGTGTAGGGTACGGAGGACGAACGGATTTTGCGTTTCCAGCTTCCGAGTATTCTACATAAAGTCTAGGTCCTCCCTACTTGACTTGTCTTGATACTGCCATTAGACTTTCCATCTATTTCTCTTCCTCCAAGCTGAACATGAAATCGTACACTCTTCCAATCGCTTTGTCCTTGTTTGGCATTGTCAATGCTGCATCACATTCCATCGACGTCGGCGAAGATGGCCTAGTCTTCTCCCCAAATTCCACCACCGCTGCTGTCGGTGACACTGTCACATTTCACTTCTACCCTCGCGCTCACGGTGTAGCTCGTAGTAGCTACTCCAGTCCTTGCGCGGCCATGGACAATGGTTTCAATTCTGGTTTCGTCAAAGTGGCCAGTGGAGAGTCCAATACGACTTTCACCATCACCGTCAACAATACCGATCCGATTTGGTATTATTGTCCTCAAGGCGATCATTGCCAGGCTGGCATGGTTGGTGTGATTAATCCTCCGTAAGTTTCTTTCTTTCAGCCGCATCAGAGTTAGGCATTTCACTGACTGTTGGTTGTGAAAGGTCGTCGAATGATCAGACGATCGGTGCATTCATTGTTGCTGCGTCGACTGCTGGGATCAGTACAGTTCCTGAGCAGGTTTATGGTGGTGTTCTCGGTGCTGAGGGTTCAGCTGGCGGTGCTGCTGTTGGAGGATCATCTGCTTCTGCATCAGCCGCTGTTATGTCGTCTTCCATGATGTCGTCTTCCATGATGTCGTCCTCCATGATGTCGTCTTCCATGAAGTCGTCCTCTATGAAGTCGTCGTCAATGATGTCGTCCTCCATGGCTTCTTCAATGGCCTCCAGCATAGCATCCTCAATGGCCTCCAGCAGCATGGCATCCTCAGCCGCACGCTCTTCCTCTTCTGCAGCTTCAGCCGCCACCGGATCTGCGTCGCGTAGTCAAGGTTCAGCTACATCCGGTGCTGCAAGTGCGACTAGCAGTATTGCTGCGTCCACGGGAGCTGCTTCCTCCATTAAGTCTGCAGGACTTGTACAACTTGGACTTGGTCTGTTGTTTGGTGGATGGATGTTTGTGTGAAAGGATTGAGACCGCTGTGGATACCATGTTTGTTTGTGGCGCTTCGGAGCACGTCTCCAATTAATACTATGTTTTGACTTTCTCTCAGAGTTTCGCATCCTTTTGTGGTACCACTATCGCAGCCAGCATTCCTTCCGCAACATCTTCACCATCTTCCAATTCTGTGATCCACACCACGTTTCCACTTCTCGGCGATCGGACCTCGAGCTCCATTTTCATTTGCTGCACGACACAGATAACATCGTCTTGCTGTACAACATCGCCTTCGTCAACAAGTACCTCTACCAGTTTTCCAGGGAAAGGTATGATGACGTGAGATGAGTCTGACGGATCTCCTCGTCGTTGCTGTGAAGTGGTTGCTGCTGCACTTGCAGTTGTCGAGGAGAGCGTGATTCGATATGGTTTGGACTCTTGCGATGTCGTGGTGAACAGCAACTCTGCGCTCAGATGTCCGGGGAAATCATTGCGGAAGACGCGAGTCAGTTCGACATGATATGGTACATCGATACACTCCCGCTCAGAGGGTGAAGAGATGGAGGCGTTAAAAGCGTCACCCTTTCGGAGAATCGTACTGCCAGTTGAGTTGACAAGAGCTGATGTCAAATCCGGTGCAGAAGTCTGATGAGATGTACGAAATTGTCGGCTGGCATGAAGAAGCTCTTCATGTCTGTTCTCCAACCACTGAGTGTCACAACTACCCTCTAGGAAATCCTGATGCGTGACGATAGCTTTGAGCATGTTGACGTTCGTCTGCACGCCAGAGATGAGAGTATCTTCCAACGCACGCTTTGCTTTTTGAACCGTTTCGCGCCAGGAAGAGCCTGTGATGATCTGTTTGGCGATAAGACTGTCAAAGTCTGTTGATACAATCGCATCATGGCCATTGACAAGATGGGTGTCGACACGAACGCCATTGCCGGTTGGAAACCTGAACTTTGAGATCTTGCCGATGGACAATGCCCAATTTGTTTCTACGTTCTCGGCAGTGACTCGTAATTGTATACTGTGGAGTGGTGGTGGTGTTTCAGGATCTCGGGCTAACGACGAGCTTGTTAAACCACAATCGTCAAGGTTGGCACCTTGGGAGAGCATAAGTTGAGATCTGACTAGATCTGACATACTTATACTCTCTGTGATTGTATGCTCGACCTGAAGACGAGGGTTGATCTCGAGGAAGTAAAACTCATGCGAGATCGGATTCACCAAGAACTCAAAGGTACCCAGTGAGAAGTACCCGATCTAGTCAATTATCAGTCAGATTCTCCTCAGATAGATGTCGACTTACGTGGCTGGCCATCTTTAGCGCGGCTCTGATGACTTGCGCAACAAGTCTCCGATCACTGACCAAGCTTGGAGCAAACTCAACGATCTTTTGGTATCTTCTTTGGATGCTGCAATCACGTTCCCAGAGGTGTGTGACGTTACCTGTTCCATCGCCGATGATCTGGACTTCGATGTGTCGGAATCCGTCAATCGCCGCTTTTTCTGCGAATACCTGCCTCGACGGACTCTCCTCAAGGGCGCGTTTGAACAACGATTCGAGCTGGTCAAGTCTACGGACCAGCCGGATTCCTCGGCCACCACCTCCATCGACTGCCTTGATCATGAAAGGGAAACCTGTCTTTGCTGCGAAACTACGAATGTCCTCCACATTATCTGTAGGTCGATCGAGCGCTGGAGTTGTCGGGACTTGGCCTGTACATCTGATCAGTAGAGTCAAGCTGTCTCAGCATCGGGCACTTACATTTCGCAGCAAGAAGTTTTGCTTTTAGCTTGTCTCCAGTATTGCTAAGGATATCCCAGCCAGGACCGATAACAACAGCATCCGCCTCCTCCCACATCCTTTTGGAGAACTCTTCTGATTCAGAGAGAAAGCCATATCCAGGGTGAGCGGAGTCGATGTTGTTGTCTCTTACAATACGTAGAAGTTCGTCGATATTCATGAAAGATGAAGCACTATCCAATTTGATGGCGTGAGCTGCGCCTAAAGTGTGAGAGTCGTCTCCGGCGATGTAAATGGCGAAGGTTTCTATGTCTAGCTCTCGAGCGCAGGAGATGATCCTTGTCGCTATCTCCCCTCTGTTTCTCATCAGATGAGGAAGGACCTCGCAGAGTCACAGAGTACAGACCTGTTTGCGACAAGAAGTCGTTCGATCTGTCTCGTCGGAGGCCTTGACATGGTGGAGGGAGCGTCTGCGGCCGCTCGGTGGCTGGGAATTTTGAGAGATTGTAAGGACAAGCAGCTAGATGATACCGAATCTCGTTTCGCACGCACAAGGTTACTGGTGCTGGGATATCATCGAAGGTAGCGGAATCACAAGAATGGCAGGAGGCTTGATGGTCTCGTACCTCGGCATTTGCGGAGGATGACGACACGCTCCTCCCCATCTCTCACGGCAAACCGAGGGCATTCCCAAACTTACTACGACTTGTACCATAATAGTGTCGTTAGGGCAGCAATTGTGGAACGATTAAGATGACTGTTGTCGCTGACACTTGATTGATTGATCGAGATCCAGACAGAGCAATCCTGACTCACCCCAAAATGTCGAACAAGACCGCGAAGGAACGTCTTGACCAGGTCAATTCGCATCTTGCGACAGGAACACCAAAGAACCAGTCAAGAAAGCGAGGCAGCAGAAGCGCAAGTGCTCTACCGTCAGACTACTCGGATGTTCTTGGTCAGATTGCAACACTCCAGGGAATCGCAGCGACACCTGATACCAGTAATCGAGGTTATGTGCGACAAAAGAAAGCCGGTAAGCTCTGGGTACAGGAGAGAATACAACAACTCCTCGATCCTGGGAGCTTTCGGCCTGTGGGGAGTGTATCTGGTACTGTCAAGTGGAAGCAAAGTGGCGGTACAAAGGAAGAACCAATCGGTTTTGTGCCATCCAACAATGTTCAAGGATTCGGAAGATTACGAGGTCGCAAGATCATCCTGACAGCAGACGACTTCTCAATTAGAGCCGGCCATGCTGATGGCGCTTCGACCGAGAAGACGGTAAGATACCCTTCACATCTTCAAGAGTCCATGCGCTAACTACTCTCAGGTCTATATGGAAAAGCTCGCCATCGCTTTGAAGCTGCCGATTGTGAAGTTAGTCGACGGTTCTTCAGGCGGTGGATCTGTCACAACAATTCGCTCATGGGGATACTCTTACATACCGCCATTGCCCTCTTTCCAACATGTCGTGGAACAGCTCAACCTGGGTATTCCAAACCTCGGCGCAGTTGTCGGTCCAGCCATTGGGCTGGGCGCTGCTCGTGTTGTGGCATGTCATTTCTCCGTCATGGCCGGCGACATTGGCTCTTTGTTCAACGCCGGACCGGATGTCGTCAAGAATGCAAGTTTCGAAGAGGATCTTTCACCTGCAGATCTAGGTGGCCCAGCAGTACACTGTACGAACGGCACCATCGACAATCTCGCAGCCGACGAAGCTGGATGTTTCGAGCAGTTGCGCACAGTTCTGAGCTATCTCCCAAACTGCGGGACCATGCTACCTCCAGTCATTCAATCATCGGATCCCACGGACCGCAAGTCTGAGGTGCTTCGATCAATCATTCCCCGTGCAAAGAATCGCATGTACAACGCTCGCAAGATCATCACCGAAGTTGTCGATCAAGGCTCTTTCTTCGAGATTGGTCCACTCTGGGGCAGAACAGCGATTGTTGGTCTGGCTCGACTCGGAGGCAAGCCCGTTGGCATTGTATCGCTGAATTGCGAGGTCAATGCCGGTGCACTCGATGCTCTGGGCTCCCAGAAGATCGCACGGATGCTCAAGTTCTTGGACATCTTCAACATTCCCCTTGTCCAATTTGTGGACATACCCGGATATGCTATCGGAACAGTTGCTGAGCGTAATGCGACAATGCGACATGGCATCTCACTAGCCACAGCTTATTACAGCACGACCATGCCCGTCTTCAGTGTCATCACAAGACGCGTCTATGGCGTAGCAGGTGGTTTAATGCTTGACTGTCGAGACCCCCGCATGCGAGTTGCATGGCCTTCTGGTCAGTGGGGATCACTACCACTTGAAGGCGGCATTGAAGTCGGTCATTCTTTCGAACTTCGGGAGATCGAGCGTCAACATGGCAAGCAAAAGCGAGATGAAAGATACGCAGAGCTTGAGAACGAGTACAAACGATTGATGAATCCCATCCGCACCGCCAATCACTTTGGCGTAGAGGAGATCATTGATCCGGCTCACACGAGAGAACTGTGCTGTGAGTGGGTTGGTCATGTATATGAGACGCTCTTGCCGCAACGAATCTTGGAGAGGATCTCTGGCAAACTCCAGCCAAGGTTCACATGAGAATCTTGTGGATGGAACTACATTTCAATTATCTCCGTATAACCATTTATTATAAGAAAGAGACAGGTGTTGGTGCGTCGACTGGCAGCTTCGACCAGCGGCCGTGATACACTCGACCCCCTTTCATGACTGCAAAGAGATGTTTAACAGGCGAGTCCAATATAGTGATGTCTTCCAGTGGGTTTAACTCAAGTATAAGAAGATCGGCGACGAAGCCAGGCTTGATCTGACCCAATCTGTCCTTAACCCGTAGCATACGTGTAGGATTGACCGTTGCCGTACGAAGCAAGTCCACCGGAGAAAGGACTTCCGAGCGTATGCTGAACTCTCGTGTCTGGGCACAGCGGACCCAACAGATCAGTGCCGAAGCAGACAGTCACGCCAGCCTCTGAAGCAATCTTCAGCGATCGGATACCGGCTTCCAGAACTACGCCGTTCTTCTTTGCACTTTCAGGTAGTAGATAGCAGGCCAGCCGTCCATCTCGGCGTAAGTGACCAGTGGGCGTGTAAGAACTGCTCCTTTCTCTGCCACAAGCTTTGCGGTAGGCTCATCGAGGAAGTTACTGTGTTCGGTACCTTTGCAGCCATTCTTGATTGCATGTCTGGAGCAACCTTTCGGATATCAAGACGAGAGTCGCCCTCTGGAATGAGCGTACAGATCTTGGCCTCGACTCTAAGATGGCTGCTCTCCATACCATCACTCCAAATCAGAAGGAAGAAGCCCTACCTCCCGATACTTCTTCTGAGTTCGCAACTAGCAGAAGCAAGGACGTCGAAAATACTAATGAGTGGCTTACAACCAAAGACGGCGTACCTCGCTGCTTCCACCACGGCTTTAACGCCGGGATTTTCTACCACTTTCCTAGTCAGCAGCAGGGTGGTGGATGTGGTCGTGGAGGTCAGTCCAATGGCTATGGTGTTGCTGGTATCTACCGCGGTGGATGGAATGGTGGAAACAACAGAGGCTACCACCCCTGCTGATGCTTGAGTTTCGAATCGCCACGACAGTTTCACAGCATGGACTCACTGGAGAGAATAGGAAGTGGTCCATGAATGTGCTTCTTGGTCAGATGCTGGATTAGTGCGGAACATCAGACTTATCAGTGGAGGAAGAATATCTCACCTCAGTCTACCATTGCCAGATCCTCTTCCCATCCATCATTGGTGAATAACCAATAACATGGCATTTTAGCAAGTTGGTCTCCAGCTGCTAACAAAGACACAAAGCAGCAGAAAAGACGCAGCGTTTGTCTTTGTTGCTTTCTTTGGGCAGCTTCAGTCTTTCTTTGTTATCAACACAATTTCATTGTTCAGATGAGTCCCTGATATCAAGCTCGCTACTTCTGCAGTCTCTTCCGAGTTGTTTATAATGTTCCCAGTAGACCTCTCTATTCTAAAATTGCACACCTCACCGAACTTGCACCCAGAACACCCCAACACGATCAACAATCAACAACATGTGTTTTGGAGAAAGAACTCGCTATATCTGCACCGAGTGCGGTGAGAAGTCTTGGGAGACCCGATGGTACAACTTTGGTGCTGGCGCCACTAACTGTGCTAATGGCTGGCCTCATGGCTCATGCTCCGATCCTTGGATGGTCTATCACAATGAAACTACCATCTGTGCTAATTGTTTAGGTCCGTTTGTCGACGCCGAAACGTCCCCTGAGCTCTCTACCGCGCCTGACACATGGCACCCAGACGACACCGACAGGACAGGTCCCCAGATTCACAATTATGACCAGTCCGAATTCGACACTATGAGATTCGAAGGTCGCTTGACACTACCTGGAATTGTTGCAGGGGCGCTTCATTGGTCTCTTCATACTTCAGGAGGTAATGTTTCACGCATTAGTCACGTCCCTGAGCATTTGCTGACAGAGCAGATCAACGAAATTACGGCAGCCAGAAATGCCGCTTCCACTCCAGCTCTCGATTCGCGACCCTCTTCGCCTCACACACCTGAGCCTATACTCCAAGGTCCCCTTCCAAATACGGCACTACCCAGTACACCTCTTCCCTCCTACAGTCAAGCCATCTCTCGCCCTCCTCCACCCAGCTTTCTGACGCCCGAGATGATTCAAATCAACATCAACTACCGCTTGCTGAAACGTCTGTCCGACTGGACTCACCACTTAAGATGGCAACTCGTGCCTTTGGAAACCATAGCCATCGACATACTAACACGCATCGCTTCCACGCCCGGCGCCCGAGACATTTTCTCCGCTGCGAACATCATCAGGCAATCAATCACTGGCACCATCGACACAGCAAGCTATCACTACGACTTGATCATGCAAGGCCAAACCACCTACGATGACGCCTGTGCTCTCATTGCCTCCATCACCAGAAACCCACACCTCAGTGTTCGTAATCTCGTCCGTCGATTTCGCGAATGGCTTATTGCTATGGAAGCGGAAATCGGCGTCCTCGTCCACACCAATCGAAGCGGTCGTCCTGGCAGACGCACGCTCAATCAAGCGTTCCAACGTGAAGAGATGCGCGATCAAATCAAGCAAGGTTTGTTGGATGCAGATCTCGCGGATATTGCCAGAGCCAATCCAGGTGATTTGCTCATGATTAACATGCACAGAGCTCGTGATCAAGCTGAACGAGATGTTTACAACGTCGACGATGAGACTGATGATGAATACGCAAATGGATATGTGCCTGTTGATATCGGTACCGGATTGCCGATTGACCTTCCAGACTTCTTGCCCGATGGAGATGCTGAGGATGCTCAGGAATATGATGAGGCTGGAATCGAAGAAGCTGTTGCATTGATGGAAATTGAAGACAATGGTGATGAACTCTACACTGCTGACTAAATCATTTGTCGTAGAGCCTTTTGTCACATAACCCGTACCACAACCCATACCTCATCTCTTATACATTTGACCTGATCTTGATGATCAGCCAATTCTCGAATCCAGATACATGCCCGATCAACACCACCATGACAGATGGGTCTTACGCTCGTTGCATTGACCTTACAAAATAGAGCAATGTTTATTCTTAACCAACTTCCCATTTTACCGTGCAATTTTTTGTGATTTCTGTGATTTAGTATAATCTCTCCGAGGTCTTTTTCTCTCTGTTAGAATTGGGATCCCGAAGTGTTTTTGCTTTTCTCTCCAAGCGATACGTGTTCTTGATCATCCGTGAACAGTCATCAACCCAAATGCTTTCCTCTGTACCTCTCAAGCAAAAGCCTATCTGTACATGCAACTTCAGTATCATGAAGCCTAGACAAGCAATCAAGGTGGAGAAAGCTGACAGGATTGTTGCAAGCATATAACAATTCATCATTAATGGTAACAATGTACTTCTCCCTCCACTCTAATACATAAAATACTTTTCGCGTTGCTTCCTCGCCTCACACGACCCAAAACCAAATCTTCTCGGCAACATTTCTAGGCTCCCTGATTTCATATTCCGCCTCTTCCGCATCAGCAATGTCCTTTCCACTCCACACATCCACCTCCTCGATCGCGATCCACCACTTCCAGTTCCGACTCCACACCTTGTGCCCAAACCAAAGCAGCAAGAAAATAGGAATGGTGATGTAACAAACCAAGAAATCTGAAATATTCCACCTGCTGGGCACAAAGACGTAAAAGCCATTCGTCAGTGTCACCAAAACCATGATGATTAGTGAAAACCAAGCGGAATATGGTTGGAGAGGTGTGCGGAAGGGGAGGGAGGAGAGAGCGTTGTGGAAGATCATTGCGCGGCGGAAGCGGAGGTAGGTTATCAGCACGACGATCCAGGCGATGAAACCGGAGATTGTGGTGATGTTTGTGAACCAGTTGAACACGTTGGCACCGCTGTTGCTGACATTGAGGAAAGCGAGACAGCCGATGGCAAAGGTGAATAGTACGGCGACCCAAGGTACGCCCTTCTTGTTACACTTGAGAAAGATTTTCGGCGCTTGTTCGGTAAGTGCGAGGGAGTAAAGCATTCTTGATCCAGAGAACAGCCAGGCGTTTCCGGAAGACCATGCGGATGTCAGGATGGCGGCATTGATGACGTGATTAAGACCTTTGATGCCTGCGTTTTGGATGGCGATGACGAAGGGAGAGGCACCGGCGCCGTGGGCGCCGTCATTGATGGCGGAAAGGAGGGATGGGTCGTTGTAGGATACTGTTACGCCGATGACGAGGGTACCGAGAACGTAGAAGGCGAACAAACGGTAGATAAATCTGTTGGCGGCTTTGGGTATGTTGCGTCTGGGGTGGTGTGTCAGTTGCTGGTAAGTAGATATGCTGAGTCGGAGAATCTACCTGGGAGCTTCGGCTTCTCCAGCTGCGGTGACCACCAGTTCAGGACTCATGATGAAGGCGAATCCAGATTTGATGAAGGCGTACCAGAAAGCAAGGAACTTGCCACTGTTGCCCTTGGCAATAAAGGGGTTAAAGGCGCCCTGATGATTGTGTAAGTACAAGCGGTTTCCCGACAGTTGTTCATCTCTTACAGGCTCATTCCAGTATCTGAAGCCCAGGCGATCATGATTCGGACCTCCACCGAAGAAGAGCACAACTCCAAGCACAATGAGGCCCAGGATGGCCAGAATTTTGATGGAAGCAAACCAGAACTCTGCTTCACCGAAGAAGGAGACAGCAATGATGTTCAGGGCGAGAATTACGAGCAGGACAATGGCGATCCAGACAGCAACGGGTACAGCCTCGGTCCAGTATTGGATGATGATGGCAGCGGCGGTGACTTCTGCGGCGAGCAACATGGCGAATGTGTACCTGAACGAGAAGGTGTAAGTAGCAAGATTCTGTGCAGGAATGAGATGTGGTACGTACCAGTAGTTCCAGCCCATGGCGAAAGCAAGACTGGGATCCACAAAGCGGTTGACAAAGTATGGCACGGACAGACCCTCCAGAGGCAGGTAGGTCGTCATTTCGGCCAGGACATTCATGACACCGTAGACGACAAATGACATGACGATGTAGCCCATGAGCAACGGCGCAGGGCCGACAGCACTCAAAGTGGCACCAGAGCCGACAAACAGTCCAGTACCAATGGCACCACCTGTGTCATTGTCAGTTATGATGGAAGTGAAGAACGAGAGAAATGGTTACGAACCAAGAGCAAGGAATTGAACCTGTCTGCTGGAAAGACCGCGCTTGGTATGATTGCGAGCGCCTGCATTCTCAACATCACCAACATCCTTGGTAGATGAAATGGTAGCCTCAGGAAAGTCCTTCATCTCATCGTTCTTCTCCATGCTGCCAAAAGAGTGTGGAAGCAAGAAGCGCGAACAAGAAACTTCTGTGCAGCAGAGCTGTGGCAGAAAAGATATGTGAGAAAGCTTTGACACGAGGATATCGAGAAAGGAAAGTGAGGAACGAGCTCTTACATATCTCACTCTCAGGACTTCACCTTCCTCACAGTTATAGATACGTTATCACAGGCTATAACCCCGCAACACGTCCTCCGCATTCAACAAAAACTATCAAGTAACAGAAATACCTAGCTCGAGATCAAATCAGAATCGTTTCCAGACTCGTGGATGGATATGGGGGATTATCGCTTGGCAAATTCGGGGTATAAACCGAGCGGTTCGCGTCGCGTTGTGAGCTGCAAGCCGAAGTAGTTTCGGCTACCCTCGGTGTTGAACATTTTTCAGTGACTCAAAGGTCAATTGTGCAAAGATAGGCAGAGATGTAGGTACTTGAAGAGGTCGCGAAGGATGGAGATAGGGTTGCGGGGTTGATAGGCAGAATCGGGAAATGCGGTGTCGCTGACAGGGCGCACAAGGAGAAAGGCGTGATGGGCGTGTACAAGGCGTGGTCGGAAGGCGCACGTGGGTGGATGAAGAAGGGGAAAAACACGAGCGATGTGGCTGATACAATTATGGCATGAGAGGAGATTGCTACCTTTCACGGTAATCCTTTCCGAGAATCATACCCAACAATTCGCTTCTTTTATGTCGATGTTTCCTTTCCAGGCTCTTGTACTTATCTTCCGACTTGGTCGAATCACCAGGTGGAGCCGTTGGCACGGAGAGGGTAGCGGAGGGCGTTGGCAGTCTTTGCACAGCTGGTGACAGAGCCTGTTGCGTTTGTGGGAAGCCATTGACCGCGTTGAGGACGTCCAAATGCCTGTGTCGCGTTAGCCATCCGAGCATGATGACTTCGAGCAGCATCACACTTACATGGAAGTAGTACCAAACCTCGGAGATCTGAGTTCTGCCATTATCGGTCGAGTTGGCGCCAGCAACAGTCTCATTGAAGCGAGGGCCGCTGCAGCCGATGTAGGGCAAAGCACCGTACGAGCTGGTAAGAGCAGTCTGGAACTGACCAATCGAGTAGGAGGTCGTGTTGCTAGGCTTGATACCAGCTTGCGACAACCAGCCCCAGGTAGGAAGACGGCGATAGTATTGTATGGCAGTTTCGAAGAATTCGACCACCTCTTGATGCTCAACATATTCGGGACCGTAGCAAGGCACGTCGAATGTCGAGAAGCAAGTCGCATGCTTGCTGAATTCATGCCCCCAGAACGACGGGTTGTCGGCTCCTTGGTTGATCCAATACTTGTTCATCCATGCGAGGAGGTCGTATTTCTTGAAGGGTTCGAGGAAGGTGCCAATGTTGGGACCCTTGTACGGCGGGACGACAGTACCTGCATCCAGCAGTCAGTATGCTGCAAGAGCAAGAGAATCATGGAGAAAGAGTAGGACGTACCATTGGGCAAGCTGTTGGTGGTGTTGGGCGAAGGGGTGGGGTCGTACTGTCTGTTCAGGTCGCAGTACTGAGTGTACGAGCCATTGCAGAAGTCGGGCCACAGTCCATGGAGAGTCCAGTCGTTGGCAGGCAGCAATTGACCTTCAGACTCAAGGCCGGTATATGTTGACCAGAATTGGGTCGAGAGGAAGAGCCCTCCGAAGGTTTCGGCGCAACAGGAGTCGACGCTCAGGGGATTTGCGCGGCTGGAGCAAGACAACACCGAGTCGGCATCAGCTGGAGAATCGTATCAGCAACACCGTCCCATCGTCGCATTGGCTCAAGCGACTGACTCAAAGCGCAAGTGTGGTTGGCGTTGCTCTCGTTATAGAGAGCAGCGAATGCCGCCGTTGAGAAGAGCGAAGCTGCAGCAATTGTGGAACGCATCACGAGAAATCGACCAACGCAAGCTGTGTGTTGAACAGAGCCATACGCTGCCGCACCCTCCTCTTATATACCTCCATCATATTTTACTTTCCGCCAACTATGAAGCCATACTGCAGGTGCAGATAGGCCATGACAAGAAAGCGTGCAGCGATTGATTGGTTGAAAGCTCGTCTCCACCAAATTTCTTGTCGGCGTCGACCGTGATCGACAGACGAAATCAGGAAGGTCCAAATGACATCGTGTGGGGTTTTCTCCGGTCGCGAAAAACAGCCCTGTTTTTATCAAGAGCGACACCGTCTCTTTTATATCTCGGTCCTCGCCTCAAGAGATATGCAGGACTCTTGATAAACCTTCTGCCAGATAGGCGCGGTCGAGATTTGCGCCCTGTCGCGATAGGGACTGAAGCTGCTACCCCCGGCCGCCCGATTTCGACCTCTCCGGAAGGAACATCTCATTCTTGACATGGCGAAAATGTGGCGCAATCAGGATGCTTAGCAGGCCTCGTTCGACTTCTCTTCACCACATGTTTTACGACTGATTGGTCGTCAACATATCCGCCGAGAACAAGATCGCATCTTCCAAGCTCGCCATGCAGTACACACAAATTGGAAGTGGAAGAGTCAAGGGTGATGCCTATTTTGCTGACTCTCCAGTTGCTTACCGACAATCCCCAAACCTTGTATTCTTGTCACTTGACTTCTGGTCTGGAATAGACGGTAGAAGCCTCAACTCGATTTTGCCCGGATAAATCCTGGATCAACCTCTGGATATGCCTCGTGATATTCTCATGCCGAAATACGCGACAAACTCAACGCATCGTTAGTCTTGGGCGATGGACGAATCTGTTCTGTCAAAAATGTCCTTTTAAATTGTTCCATGGACTCTGTTCCCTCAGTTAGCCACGTTGATCGATGGCCGCAGCTTGCAAAAAAAGTTAGCCATAAGAATGAGTACATCTTAATCGAAAAGGACTGATGAGCTCTGTCGCATCATTGTGAGACCCTCCAATGACTTCGCAGGACATGAGGTTAGGGTCAAGTCTAACAACGTTTCCGGGGTTCGGAGAAGCCAGTTCCCTACCATGTACGATTTACGAGCACCACAATTCCATACGAAGTACGGCAGCGCTCTTGGTATGTGTTGAGCATCTGGTCTTGTCCTCGGAACTTATGACAAAAGAACTTGCCCTTCCCGCCTGCGTTTACTCACGGCACACGACTATCTTTCGCCGTATTGTCACCAATCAACATGAGATTTCAACCAGCAACATACCCAATAATTTCTCTCAATCTCAGAGAGCACAAGAAGAGCATAGCTGTACACTTCTCGGTCCTCGTGTTCTTCACCAGCATTCTCCCAGTCGTGCTATATTTCATACTCAAGTACGGAGCTTCGTTATCACCACATACCACATTCATTATCATCCTTCCAGTCATCGGACTCCCAGCGCTTCTTGGCTTCGTTGTTCGTACATACAAACTCATCCGCTTCCAAGACTATCGGCCGCTGGGATGCAATACATGGTGGACCTTCGATTACTTCCACTTCAACTTTATACTCGGCATCATCTACGTTGTCATCCTTTTCACGTTTGGAAACACCGAAGATGAGACAAACATGCGCCTTCTATCGCTATATCTGCCTTTGGTCATGTTCCAACTCTCGGGACAATTCATTCTCGTAAGGCTCTTGGACTTCTGCGGTCTCCGCACACCTTTCCGAATTTCCTCTTCTCCAAAAGGCTCTTCGATACCGTCTGGTGCGGCTGTGGTGGCAGAGGATATCATCGCCGTAGACGGTAGCTGTAAAGTTGAGTTCCGAGCTGCCTGGCAAGCTCGTCTTGCCATCAGCCCAGCAGCAGCGCGTACAGCCGTTCGCATGGACTGGCTTTGGGGTGTTTCTGGCCTGTCGTGTGGAGCTGTCCTCATGGTCATCGTTTTCACCGCGGACAACCCGGACGTCGGTTTCGCTTTGGGTAAGTTCTCTTCAGGATCTGGCACATAATAACCGAGTCTGTGGAATGCTGACGAGAAGTTTGCAGCTTGGACAATTACTGTCGTTTGGGGTGCCATCATGGCATACGCGACAACACAGATAATCAAAAAGACGACCGCACTCGAAAGACAAAATCTCGAAAACGATGGAGTCGAAAGACACAACTTCTCAAGTATCGCGCTCAAAGATCATGCTCCGTCAACCACTCTTGTGGAACGAGTGTAGATCTGACAGCGTACCGGACGCGGGCTGCCTCCATCTCGCCCTGACCGATTTGTCGCATCTCCGCGCTCGTTGGTTTCGCGGATATAGCTTCCACTCAAGCAGAGCTCTCCAGTAAATATCCTTGATCACTTACATCACTTGACCATTTATTCGATATCCCCACCCTCTCTAAGTTGCAACATTATATCGTGATCAATGCACTCCTATACCGCAGATCTCTTCGCTCAGGATGCCTCAAATCGATATACAGCCTTAAGCCCCGACGATCCAGTAATCTGAAACGCGTACCTGCATGACCCAACAAATTGATCCCTCTTGCATAAACCTTGGTCCAGCATACCTCGGTGATCTAAGACGTCTACAGTATCCACTGAGGAGACGTAACTATCGTGGCTGAGAAGCAGTGGCAGTGCGCGCTCATCATCCCACATCACTTGTTGTTGTTGAAGCCTATGCTCAACGAAGGCAGAAGTCGCGAGGCTTGGCGGAATGTTGCGGATTGACAGTCCATCAGGCCATGTCGTTCTTGTTTGAAGCATGTCTCAGACTTCTCGAAAGTGTCTCATGTTCAGGTCAGATAGAACGATCTTACGAAAGACGATCAGACTTCACGATTCATTGGGCTTTGTTTTGTGAGATCTTGGGACGGAGGAAAGAAGGATTCTCAAACGTTCTTTCCCTCAATTCGGCCGAGTGGGTCGTGGCAGAATTTCTCCGCCTTCAACAGACGCGTCTGTCAACACACCCTTTTCCAACAATATCCTCCTTCCTTCCCACCTCAACGCTAGTTTAGTGATCATCTGCTTCCAAGCGCATAGCTCCATTACCGTTGTGATCAACATGCCCGACTGAACACTCTGGGTTTACCAAAGCCTGGTTCCTGGTTAGAGGCTGCCGTCGCGTCAGCCCTGTGCGTGCAATCTGCCGTAAACACGCGGACCCGAGTGATGACTCTCAATCGTCGGATCAGGATGCCGTCCGCCATCTTGCATGTGTCGGCTATCAAGTATAGACACGCCACTTGGTCTCGTGGCGTTTTCCAGGACGTGGCCGCATTCCCCGACGGAGCGGTACGAACTTCTGCAGGGTGAACCGCATTGTTCATTTCGCAATCAACTGCATCACATCTCGCTTCTACCCACCATACCGCCATCATCCCTGCTACATATCGTCACCGGACATCGTACAACAACGCTCCAGAACACCGGAGGTCAAAACTGGTTAGATGGTTGTTCATCAACGCTCAATACACCCCATCTGGGCATTGAACAACTCCTATCTCAACTTCGATCCCTCCAAATATGCTCCCTGGCCATGCTGTTCTTGCGCCGTCAGCCGTGTCCACGACTGCCACACTCTTGCAAGCTCATAGTCTACTCTGAGCTAGACCAGGCATGTCAACTGCCAACCACTTAGCGCCCATCGTTATTCCTCTACCCCCTGGACACGAGTGACACGTTCCGCTTTTCAGCAAATATCGTAGGTGGTTTGCCGGACCGCAAGTGCAGTATTCTTCGCATATCCTCGGTCAGTCAGCATTGCAAATCATGGACCCAGATCCTTCTTTCGCCTTCGATACGAACAGGGCTCGCATCACGCTCACTCAACCGCATATGTGCTGGTCTTCAGATAACGCAGCACCTTCAGGCTTCTTGACAGGTTCCGCTCACACACAATTGCATGTCCAGCGCTTACGAAAGCTCTAGCATGTTCGAAGCATGTTGTTGAGCTTTTCCGCTTTCGTGCTGTTAGAAGAATTTATAGTCTATACTTCGTTCAGTCGAAATGATAACAAATCCCTCTATCAGATTCGCGTGTGCTTGGGAAGCATGAGGGAGACGTCACGATGGCGAGCACAATTTCAAGTCAATTTGTCCCCTTTCCTCTTTCGGTCACAACAAATTGAACATGACCTCAAGTTTCCGGGATCTGCTTGACTACTATGCGAATGTCATGGAAGGCAATTCAGCAAGACTGACTAAAAGTGGATTTGGACAGGGTGCTACCCTCGACAAGCAATCTTAGACACGGTGGAAGTACAGAACATCGATAAGGACATTTCGTGAGCTTTTGTAACACTATGGAGTAGCTTACGTTCACTCGATATATGTTCTAGAGCTTTGCATGCTCGTTACATCTAAACCATCTATTAGAACATGTTCGAGAGCCGGTAACTGCTCTTAGCATCATCTAAAGCCGCTCCGATTATGTAAATCATTATCTTATTAATTAGAAGCTCGAACGAGACTTAGCAGAGTAGGAACTACTTCGTAGCGTCGTATTTTACACCTGTAAATTCTATAGGCTAATTAGAGCTTCGCTTTAGCGTAAGGTGTAAGAACTCGTTCGAGCGTCTAAGGACTTAATGTTACAATTTTAGTAGAAGGCCTTTAGAAATTTAACCCTCTATTTCCTACATTCTATTACTACACTCTCGCACTATAACTTTACTAATTTATAAATCGATTTCCCGAAACTTCTTAACCTATAGATTCTATAGGTCCAAAAAAGTCCTAGATCCGACCTATAGATTTTGTAGGCTCGCATTAAAGGCTTTAAATAGCCGAAATAGCGCGTCGCGTTATACCCTCGAGTAGTAACCCTTTTATCGATACAGCTATCGACTAAGCTAATGCCGCTAAGTAGCTCGATAAAGACGATTTTAATAGTAACGATAGCAATATACTACCTAACGCCCCTAACGACGACTCGTACGCTACTATAGTACCTTACCGTCGCGTTTACGCACCTCGAGGTACTCGCCGTACTAACCTATAGAAACTATAGGCTATAATCCGCCTCTAGAGAAGGAGATATTCGCTAGAACGCTTCTTAAAGGACTTCCTTACGCTCGAATCTCCCGACCTTTATACGCTAAATAAGAGGCATCGTATGCTAGTAAGGATAATTTAAAAGTTAGAGGCCGAAAGAATACTTAAGGTATATAAGAGCGGCCTTCCTAGGTAACCTACAGTTTCTATAGGTTACGAAAGGCTCGTTATTAGAGCACTTAAGAATAAGTTTGAGTCCCTACTTAATATACGATCGTTTAGTAAGTATACGCTAGAGGTTAAGAGCCTTAACGCTCTCGACTACTCCTTAATTACCGAGGAACTATAAACTATAGCCCCTACATAGACTTCCCTACTCCTATAGCTTATATAGCACCCTCGCGCGCACTATACACTAAAAGTAGCCTAAGAGGATAACCGTAGTAATACGCTCGCCTAGGAGAGACTAATTACAATTACTACTTCTATTAGCTATAGCTGTCATTAGAAGCTATTAAACTACCTACCTAAGGCTACTAGCATGTTTTTGTTTATAAATAGAGCACGTCGAAGAGTTATATCTTCTCTAGTAGACTACGGCATTTATAAGGGCTACTCGGCTACTCTTACCGACTTAAGAAAGGTCGTAAAGATTGCCTAAGTAAGTCGCTTTTAGCCTATAGAATCTATAGGCTAAGAAATAACACTTACTAAGCCTATAGGAGAAGATATAGTCGAATAGTAGCTATCTATAATCCGTTATCTACTACGATAATTATAATTTTAAGGATACTATTAAGTAGCAAGTACGCGGTAATATAGGCGAGATAGTTAATCTTACTACTTGCATCGTAGTTTAGAATCCGCTACTACCTAAAGAGGGTCTTAAGTAGAGTAATATTAATTAATCTACTCCTCTCGATAAGAGAGAACTATATAAGTAGGTATATACGTAGGACGTCTCGGTAGACGCTACTACCTCTCGCTATTTTATTACCTAAGTAGTTAAGTCGGTCTACCCCGAGGCGATAGGTAATATATTTCCTCGTCTAAAGCGACCTATAGAATCTATAGGCTAAACGACGTCGGTTCTTAAGCGCCCTACCGCTCCGCGTAGCTCGCTAAGCCTAGCTCTAAGTACGGCGGTCGCCCTTTCTATACCTTAAGTTCCTACTACGCTAATATCGGCCGCCCGCGTTTTAGCTTCTACCTAGCCTATAGATTCTATAGGTTATAATACTACTACTTTCTAGCCGCTAACGCTAGCTTCGATAGCCCCGCTATCGAACCTACCCTACTATCCTATAGCCTCTTCCCCTTAAATACCTAATAGTTCTTAACCTATAGATTCTATAGGCTCTAGCGGAAGCGAGAGAGTTCTACTAATACTAGCTTTAATGCTACCTCCTTCTTTAACCTTACGGCGCTTATAGAGAAGGGTAATAAGCATTCCGGCCGTTACACGGCCTATACTTTCTATAGACTCGGTTATAGCACCTTTAATACCGGTATTATTACTTAACTCGTCGTTTAATTCCTTGTTCGACTTATTAACCTCTCCGTCTTACCGTTAGCTAGCCTTATCTACGGCTATATAAGCTTAATCCTCGCCTGTCCCTAAGCCTATAGTAACACCTATAGAAACTATAGGCTACACTTAGATGCTATCTTTCCCCTTTATAGACCGTCTCCTACTAGTAAGGACTAAACTTAAGCAGCTCGGAGTAGCATTTTATAACGAGGGCACTATTAAGGGGACTATTATAGTATACGAGTCTATCTAGCTTAAGAAACTCGGATACGATAGATAGGATGATTGCTTCTCTACTCGCTTATAGCCTACATATAGTAATTAACTTACGGCTTAACATATCCGCTCTATATAGGGCAGATTAGCAGAGTCTCGTCTAGCTTTTAACCGTTATAAACAACTTATACCTAGTATTAGCTAGTTTTACGTACTATAGGCTATAGTCTATCTAATTATTCGCACCTATTTCTCTAGCGAAGAACTAGGGGACGATGCCTACTATACCTTACTCTACGACATTAAAGAATAGGACTAGAAGGGCCTCGCTAAAGATAGTGCAAAGTATTACTAGTTCGAGCCTCTTATTCTATATAGATTTAATGCTCGTATTACTGCACTATAGTACGATAGCCTTTACGCTCGTAGCATGCTTCTAATAGGAGTCGTTAATGACAAGAACGCCTTTAATAAGGCTATTAGTACGCTATCTCTACTAGAATTTAACGAGATTATAGAGGAGATCCGGCTTAAGGCCTTTACTCTTAATGCTTAGTCGTCGGCGTCCGAAGCACCTTATAATAAGGGGTTTTAGAGCATATGTCGCTACCTCTAAGAAGTAGAGACGTTCTATACGCTTAAGACTACTATTAAACACGGAGATATTAGAACACTACGTCGTCTTATGCCTCGCCTATCGGCTATGTTTTTCGGTGCTAGTTAATATAAGTACGGTCATAAGATGCTTTATCTTAACTAGCTACTTTTAGATGCAGTATTAGAGCCTTATATATAACGTGCTATCCTTATAGGAAGTCTTATTAACCTTAAAGGCCTTCTAAACTCGTAGAAACCGATCGATCTAGTAATAGAGCATATTAATTACTTCTATAAGGAGGATATGAAGTTACGAAAGAATTTAATATACGACCTCTACTCTACCTTTAATGATCTTACTACGATAAGTAGCTATACTAGCGAGCTCCGTACCCGATATAAGGCGATATTTAGTAAGACGACTATAAGCCGACACTCTCCGAAGAGTGCCTTATAAGACATATAGGCTATAGCATTAAAGCTATTCAAATCGGGATATACTAAAGCTCGTAGTCGTACTAGCTCTTAATTTAAGTCGCTAGACATTCTATAGGTCGGAGTAGAGGCATTTAGTAAAAAGATTAAAGAGTTTAATGCTCGTAAGCTCCGTAGTAGCATCCGTTAAGATGCCCCTTTTACTAAGGGAGATAGCAAGTTACTACTTTAATATCCCCTTTTAGATACTGCCGTATACATTACTATAGTAGAAGAGGGAGACGATAGATTTCGTAATATAGACGACTAGGATGTACTAGAAGAGATTAATCTAACATCGTAAAGGGCCTATAGAATCTATAGGTTAATAAGTCTAGGGATCTAGTATCGCTATGCTACGCGATAGTTATAAGCCTTAGCGCTTTACTACTAATCTACTCGCTTTACTAGAGCCTCTACGACCGATATTGCTATAACTAACCTACATCTTAGGGGTTACGGACCTATAGATTCTATAGGTCTATAAGTCTAGAGATCTAGTATCGCTATGTTATACGATAGTTATAAGCCTTAGCGCTTTACTACTAATCTATCCGCTTTGCCGGTACGCCCCTCCTACTTATAGGAGGACTCGCGCGACCGTACTAGCGAATAGCTTTACGAATCCGCTATACGCTAGTTTAGCCTACCGTAAGGCATAAGTATATCTAGTTCGGTCGCTACCTCTAATAAAGCGGAAAAATCGTAGTATACTTATCTAAAGGTAGAAGCTCTATTTAGGACTTTACTCGATTTTCTAAGTTAAAGATTCTATAGGTTAGTTATACCTAATTTCCTAGCCTATAGATTTAGCAGGTTAAAAAACAGAGTAGAATGTAACCGTCGTCTAGTAGCTCTACGTACGTAGCCTCGAGTTTAACTAACATAACGTTATATACAAAATTAAAACTTAAGATAGAAAATTGCACCTTAAAGCCTCTAACTCTTTTTTTATTAACCTGTCGATTCTATAGGTTAGTTTTACTCGATCTTCTAGCCTATAGATTCTATAGGTTAGAAAAGAAATAAAAAAACCGTAAGCTTAGCATACGTCGCTTCGAGTTTAACGATATAATGTTACGTACAAAATTATAACTCGAAGATTTAGACTCCCTTTTCATTATTACTAACATTATTATTATAGTTACTATAACGTCTAAATCGTCTAAATATGCAATAATAATAGTAGCATTTAACTATTAATGTGTTTATTCTATTTGCCTCTATTAATAGCAAGACCCTAGGCCCTATCGTATTACGTAGTCGGTATTATCCTTCTTAACTATTACCCCTTCCTCCTTCTTAACCTTTACCCCTTCCTCTCTCTTACTAGCTAATAGCGCGGCCCTTTCTAATAGGCTTAATAACATCCTCTTCTAGATAGAAGAGAAGTCGCTATCGAGGAGGGCTTAAGCGGACATACCGCTTTAATAAGGCTAAGGAGAGTTAAGGTTAAGGAGAATAGATGCTATTAAGCGGACATACTACTTTAATAGGGCTAAGGAGAGTAGATGCTATTAAGTATTCTAGTAATAGGAGGGAACGCGTCTCTTACATTAGCTTTAACGATAATCTTAAGGATAGAACTTTAACGCCTTAAGAACTCGGCTTCTTCGTAGGCTTTCTTATAATCTCGTTAAGAGTAGCGGCGTTAACTATATTAGTAGTAGCGTCGATAGGAGAAGGAGGGCCCTAGATGTAATAGTTAGTATACGAAAGAGTAAGGAAGGGATGTAAAGCGATAATATATACCTCTAGCCTTAGCTATTAACCTAGTTTCGGCCCTATTAGCGGCCTTAGTCTCTACTTACTACCCTCTCCTTACTCTCTATATAGAGATAAGCTATCTCCTCGTCGGTAGTATCGACGGTACGAGGGTAGAAGAGGGTATGCCCGTAGGTCTTTATTATTATTATTACTATTACTAGGTATAGATCTCTAACTCCTCGGAACGACGATTACTTATCGCTCTAAGGAGTTAGAGGATACGGCGACTATAGGGACTAGGGGCTAAGAGATAGTTATTATCCGTGTCGCCGTTATTAGATTACGACGACGGATATAGACGATAGCTCCTTATTAACAAGGAGGCTTATATATACCTATATTAAAGGTTAGTAGATGTTCTAGATAAGCATTAGAGGAGCGCGTAACATACGATCTCTTAGCCCTATTCGCGACATCTTTAGTCCTTAGGAGGGTATTAGCTTTTAAGCTCCTTAATGCGGCGGTAGGAGACGTCTAGTCTAGTCTAAGTTATAGACTAGGACGCCTCCGGCAATTAAGAGCTAAAGTACTAGACCCTACGAAACATGTTAGCTAGAGGAAGAAGATAGGAGATAGAGTAATAAACCTCCTAAGAACTAGAGAGATCGTTAAGGCTAGGGTATATCCCTCCCTATTTGTAGTAGCTATAGAGCGAGTTACTCTAAGAGGCATATAAGCGACTCGCTCTATAGTACATATAAATAGGGGTATCCGACTAGGACATCGCGATCGAGGGCTAGTACCTAGTATAGTAGGAGCTATACTAGGTATAGGATATCGCGATCGAGGGCCGGTATAGGTACCCTATTAAATAGAGTTAGCAATAATAGAGGAAAGTTAAGGACAAGGACGAACAAACCTAGTAGATACTACCCTAAGATCTCCCCTAACGCGCGACTATCTTATTATAGACATAATTTCGA